>ENA-OPRV01001276-OPRV01001276.1-human-gut-metagenome-genome-assembly--contig:-NODE-1276-length-13633-cov-2.730004_pt1 | contig 13633 bp, 10 predicted proteins | sample MGYA00241896_ERZ501886 | MGnify/ENA primary metagenome ERZ501886 (study PRJEB25962, sample SAMEA2042452) | human gut metagenome | biome: human gut; feature: human-associated habitat; material: faeces... | reverse complement strand
AGGAAAGAAATCACAAAACAAGTCTCATATGAACTCCATGCCCTTCAGGCAATTATAATCTTTTTTAAAGATTATAATTGGAGTTCAGTATAAAATGCCGCAAAAGGCGATACCCGGCCAAGGTGGCCGGGTATCGCCTTTTGCATCAGTCCAGCGGGAACTCCCTAACCGGCTTCATTTCCAGGGAGATACGGGGGAAGGATGCCATGATCTCCTTGGCGCGTTCCTCCGTGATCTGCGTCATCTCCGTTCCGCTTTCAAAATCTTCCAGCATCCACGTTCCATAATAAGTATCGTAGTACACCTCCAGAATAGAGCTGAACTCCGTGCCGCTGCCCAGACGGTGGTAGTAGTGGTATGGTTGTCCGGACAGGAAAACGTAATCCTCATATACGTTTCCCTCACACAGATACCCCTCGTACCAGCTTCCCATAAATCCGGCGGTTTTTCCGTCCTGCATCGTCCAGATTTCACAGATGTGTCCGTCTCTGCCGAAAATCAGCTCCTCCTGACCGTCGCCGTTGACATCCCAGAGGGCGTACTCCATGGTATCCCAGAAATTTTCATAGGTGAGATTGCAGTTTTCCACGAAGTAAGCTTCATTGTCACGCATCCGCTGAATCAGGTCGCCGTAGCTGTCCAGCCGGGTATTTTCTTCATACTTACGCTGGCGCTCCGCTTCGGCCACGGGGTCTATCACGATCGCTTCCTGACTCTGCCATACTTCCTCCAGCTGCTTTTGGAGTGCCGCCATGTCCTCCACCGGGTTCGGCTTTACCGAATAATTCAGCGCCTGGGCAATCAATTTCATATCCCCCCGGGTCATGACGTCGCCGGGGTTTGCCCATTCCGCGCCCACTTTGCTGATCGTGATGTTGATAAAGGCGTCCTCCCTGTCGCACAGGATATAAGCGTCGCCGCCCTTGTCATTGACGATCAGGACGTTCGTCCCGTCGGGCAAAGTCTCATTCCACTGCTGAACGTTTTCGCCGTCCCCGATGATGAGATAGCGGGTGCAGAAATAGGCTTTGTCGTGATAATCATAGGACAGCATAAAAGAAAATTCCTGCGTCGCGCTCGGGTTGGTCAACGTTGCATTATAGGACGAATTGAAGTCCCCGCACTGCGCAACTCTGACTCCCTGAAATTCCACCTTCAGGCCGGAATCTTGCTTTACCACGCTGTTAAAATCAAGAATCTGCCCCCAAAAACCGGCGTCATTGCCCTGATAAACGGCGGTATCCCCTGCCAACTTCAAATCGTATTTCTCACAGATTTCATCGATTTTATCCAGCATGTCCGCAGTATAGGCGTAGTAGCTGTTGTACTGCGCCGGTAGCTGGAAGTCTCCCGCGGCCTTCAATAGAGACTGGTCAGGGTCGTAGCTCTGCTGGAAATCCATCCACTCCTGAGCGGCGAGCTGGTTTTTGCTTCCCTCCGGCCCCGCCACGGAAATGTACTGCTTGATCTTCTCGGTGGGGGGAATGGTGCTGCCGTCCTTTTCGTAGCGCATATTCTGGGTATAGGTTTCCTCGCCGATTTTCAGCGACTGCAAATGCAGCGCATACGCGACCCCGCAGCCCACCAGCATCAGCAGCATGGCGATAACGGCGGCAATGAGCCATATTTTCCGCCCGGGCATCCGTTTGGAGTTCCGCACGACCTTTTCAGGACGCATATCTTCTTCGGATTCCTCGATGTATTTTCGGTCAATATAGCTCAGACCGATCAGAATGTTTTTTCCGTTCATACCTGAATCCCCTCCTGTTCCAGATAGGTACACAGCTTCGCGCGGGTACGGCTGAGCTGCATCTTTACCTTGCTCTGGGTGATGCCGTACCGCTGGGCGATTTCCGCAATGGTATCCACATGCCAGTACCGCCGCAGGAAAATCATCCGCGTCTCTTTGGGCAGACTTTCCAAAAAAGCGTTCAGCACCCGTCCCAGCTCCTTTGCCTCCAGCTCCCTGTCCCGGCTGGTATCCGGGATGCACAGCTCCATCTCGTCTGTCAGGGCGACGACCTCGGCGTTCCGCTTGGCCGCCCGATTCCAGTCGACCTTGTGGAACGAGAGATGGCGACAGATTGAAGCGATGAAGGCGTAAAAGCAGACGGGACGCTGGGGCGGAATGACTTCCCAGGTTTTCATGTAGGTGTCGCTTACGCTTTCTTCCGCATCCTCAAAATTGTTCAGGATCTTGTTTGCCAGGAAGCGGAGTTTTCTTCCGTAGGCCGCGTCCGTCTCAGCAATGGCGTCTTCATTTCTCGCCCAGAACAGGTCGATGATCTTTGCGTCTTCCATGAGGTTCACATCCTTTCCTTTTGTTCCTCACCCTGATAGTACGAAATCCGCCGGGAAACGTCACAAAAACGGAAAAACAAAGTCCGTTCCCGGACATTATGCCCCATGCGGTTCGGAAAGGCAACAGAAAAATGAAGCCGGCCTCTTTCTTTTTTCCGAAAAAAGTGGTATGATAAAAGAAAAACGGCGACACTGCCGATTCACGCAAAGAAGGTTATCACCATGAACGCCCCCATAAAAATGCTGGTCATCAATCCCGGATCCACCTCCACCAAGGTCAGCTACTTTGAAGACGAGAAGAATATCTACACCGAGAGCATCTTCCACGACGCCCCGGAGCTGCTGAAATACCCCACCACCAACGACCAGATGCCCATGCGCAAGCAGGTACTGCTTACCTTTCTGCAATCCCACGGCATGACCCCCGCCGACATGGATGTATTCATCGGCCGGGGCGGCTGCGCCTATTCCCAGGCCGCCGGGGTCATGGAGATCGACGAGCGGCTGGTACAGGACCCCGCTGCCGACAAGGGCGGCAGCGACCACCCGGCAAAGCTGGGCGTCATGCTGGCCTACGAGCTGGGCTGCGAATACCGCAAGCCCATGTACACCGTGAACCCCACCAACGTGGACGAGCTGTGGGACTGCGCCCGCCTCACCGGCATTGCGGGGCTTTACCGCCGTGCCCAGACCCATGTGCTGAACCAGAAGGGCATTGCCGCCATTCACGCGAAAAAGCTGGGCAAGCGCTACGAGGATCTGAACCTGATCGTCTGCCATGTGGACGGCGGCATCACCGTCACAGCCCATAAGGCCGGGCGCATGGTGGACAGCCCCGAGGGCGCCGGCGGCGACGGCCCCTTCACCCCCACCCGTCTCGGCTCCATCCCGGTGATGGAGGTGCTGCAATACTTAGACGAGGGACACACCACCGCCCAGATGCGCTCCATGCTCTCCCGTTCCGGCGGCTTCGTCAGCCACTTCGGGACTTCCGACGCGGCCAAAGTCCACGCGCTGGTAGATGCCGGGGACAAAAAGGCCGTGACTGTCTGGAATGCCATGATCTACCAGCTGTGCAAGTCCATCGGTTGCATGGCAGCGGTGCTGGAAGGCAAGGTGGACGGCATTCTGCTCACCGGCGGCCTGATGCGCTATGACGACATCCTGAAGGGCGTAGAGCAGCGCTGCGGCTGGATCGCGCCCATCACCGTCTATCCCGGTGAGTGCGAGCAGGAAGCCATGGCGGATGCCGTTCTGGAGGTGCTCCGGGGTCAGCGTCAGGCAAACCGCTACACCGGCGTCCCTGTTTTTCAGGGCTTCGAGTGGGACAACAAATGACAACCCTCCCCTACTAAAAAGGAGACCGTTATGCCTCAATTTACCAAATACGCACTGGAAAACTCCCTGAAAAAGCTGCTTCTGCAAAAGCCGCTGAACAAAATCACCATCAACGACATCACCGAGGACTGCGGCATCAACCGCATGACCTTCTACTATCATTTCAGGGACATCTACGATCTGGTGGAATGGGTGTGCATGGAGGACGCCAAAAAGGCGCTGGCGGACAACAAAACCTACGAGACCTGGCAGCAGGGCTTTGTCCGTATCTTCGACGCCGTCCGGGAGAACAAGCCCTTTATCATGAACGTCTACCGCTGCGTCAGCCGGGAGCAGGTGGAAAAATACCTGACGCCCCTGACGGACGATCTTCTGATGGGCGTGATCAACGAGCTGTCGGCGGGTATGGTCGTCCGCGCCGAGGACAAGGCTTTTATCGCCCAGGTCTATTCCTATGCCTTTGTGGGGCTGATGCTGGACTGGATCAAGGACGAGATGAAGCAGGATCCGGAAACCCTGGTAAATCGGTTTGCCCTGGTCATTCAGGATGACGTCTCCTGCGCACTGAACCGGTTCCGGGCGGATAAGTCTGCATCAAATCCCGCGGATTGATAAAATTTCAGGCACTTTTGCCTCCGTGATGAAGATTTCATCACGGAGGCATTTCTGTTTATTGTAAAAAGTGGGTTCCGGACATACAATAAGGCTACCGAAAGGCAAATGAACGATTTTAGATTGAATAAGGAGCTGTTACTATGTATTATTCTGCTGGAACTTACGAAGCGTTTGCCCATCCCGAGAAGCCGGAGGGCGTAGACAACAAATCCGCTTATATCATCGGCACCGGCCTTGCCGGTCTGACTGCTGCTTTCTATCTGGTCAGAGACGGCCAGATGAAGGGCGAGCGCATCCATCTGCTGGAAAAACTGGAGCTGGCCGGCGGCAGCTGCGACGGCTACCGGGACATCACCAAGGGCTTCTATATGCGCGGCGGCCGGGAAATGGACAACCATTTTGAGGTCATGTGGGACACCTTCCGGGATGTTCCCTCCATCGAGACTCCGGGCGTTTCCGTTCTGGACGAGTATTATTGGCTCAACAAGCACGACCCCAATTACTCTCTGTGCCGTGCCAGCGTGAACCGCGGCGAGGATGCCCATACCGACAAGCAGTTCAAGCTGGATAAAGAGTCCGCCATGGCGCTCTCCAAGCTGTTCCTGACGCCGGAAAAGGATCTGGAGGACAAGAAGATCTCCGACGTTCTCCCCGATTCCTTCTGGAACACCAACTTCTGGCTCTACTGGCAGACCATGTTCGCCTTCCAGCGCTGGTCCAGCGCTCTGGAAATGAAGCGGTATCTGTGCCGGTACGTGCATCATATCGACGGTCTGCCCGATTTTAGCGCCCTGCGCTTTACCAAGTACAATCAGTATGAGAGCATGATCCTGCCCCTGGTCAAGTATCTGGAAAGCCATGGCGTGCGCATCGAGTACGGCATGGATGTCAAGAACGTCATCATCGAGACCGAAGGGAACAAGAAGGTTGCCAAGCAGATCGTCTACGTGAAGGACGGTCAGGAGCAGACCATCGACCTGATTGAAGACGATCTGGTGTTCATCACCAACGGCTGCTGCACCGACACCTCCTGCTACGGCGACCAGACCCATGCCCCCGACCTGTCCAAGGTAAAGAACGGCGCGGGCGAATCCTGGGATATGTGGAAGGCCATTGCCGCTCAGGCAAAGCACGGCGAGTTCGGCAACCCGGAGAACTTCTGCTCCGATGTGGACGCCACCAACTGGATGAGCGCCACCGTGGCCACCTCCAACGAGGAGATCATTCAGCATATCATGAACGTCTGCAAGCGTGACCCCCGCTCCGGCAAGGTGACCACCGGCGGCATCGTCACCGTCAAGGACAGCACCGACAACTGGTATCTGTCCTGGACGATCAACCGTCAGCCCCAGTTCAGGTCTCAGGACAAGAACATGGTGCTGGTGTGGCTGTACTCCCTGAACACCAACAAGGAAGGTAACTATATGAAGAAGGCCATGCGGGACTGCACCGGTGAAGAGGTTTGTCAGGAATGGCTGTACCACATTGGCGTGCCGGAGGATCGGATCGCCGCCCTTGCCCATGACGCCTGCAACACCACCACCTGCTTCATGCCCTATATCAACGCCTTCTTCCAGCCCCGGAAGGAATCCGACCGCCCAAAGGTCGTGCCCGACGGCGCTGTGAACTTCGCCTTCATCGGCCAGTTCGCCGAGACGCCCCGGGATACCATCTTCACCACCGAGTATTCCATGCGTACCGGTATGGAGTCCGTTTACACCCTGCTGAACGTTGACCGTGCCGTGCCGGAGGTATGGGGCAGCAAGTACGACGTCCGGGAGCTGCTGCGCGCCTGCTACTACGCCATCGACAAGAAGCCCATCACCGATGTGAAGCTGTCCTTCATGGAGAAGCAGCTGCTGCACACCGTGATGAAGAAGGTCAAAGGAACAGACGTGGAGCTTCTGCTGAAGGAAAGCGGCCTGATCGAGTAAGATATCCCACAAACGTAAAAGGTGCTGCCGGTTGGCAGCACCTTTTTTCGTTATTTACAAATCGTTTCATTGACCCGCCGGTCTTTTTCTGGTAGAATACTCCCCAGACACCATAAGGAGGAGATATTGATGGAAAAATTCATTCCCTACGAGAAGCTTTCCAAGAAGGAAAAGCACAGTCGGGACTTGTCCCGCCGGAACACATGGGGACAGCTGAACCCCGTTACCCGGAAACCTAAAAACAGCAAGGCATATTGCAGGAGCAAAGCCCGGAATTGGAAGCGTGACGCGCACGAACCAATTCCGGGCTGGTATTTTATTACCTGTCAAACCTCGTCGGTCTGGGAAGCCGCTGCCTCGGCCTGAATGTCGGGGAAATGGGACAGTACCGGTTCCTCCGGAATGCCCTTGATCTTACGGTTTACATAATTCTTCGTGATCTTCATGACCATGGGGCACAGAACCACCACGCCGATCAGGTTGGGCAGCATCATCAGGCCGTTGAAGGTGTCGGAGATGTCCCACGCCAGAGAGGACGTCATGACCGCGCCGGAAAGGATCATCACGACGAAGATCACCTTGTAGATTTTCGTGGCCTTTTCGCCGAACAGATATTCCACCGCCTTGGTGCCGTACTGCGACCAGCCGAGCACCGTGGTAAAGGCGAACAGCAGCATGGCCAGAGCCACAAATTTTTCGCCAAGGGGGCCAAAAACATTGCCGAAGGCACGGGCAACCAGCGTAGCATCGTCCACACCCGCCACGGCAAGGCCGGTCTCCAGATCGATATAGCCGGAAGACAGAACCACGATGGCGGTCATGGTGCAGACCACGAAGGTATCGAAGAACACCTCAAAGATGCCCCACATACCCTGAGCGACAGGCTCCTTGACGTTGGAGGAAGAATGCACCATGACGGAGGAGCCGAGACCCGCCTCATTGGAAAACACACCCCGCTTGCACCCTTGGGTAATGGCCTGCTGGATGGCGATACCCGCCGCGCCGCCCGCGACGGCCTTGCTGCCGAAAGCGAAGCGGAAAATCGCCGCGAACATGGCGCCGACGCTGCTGATATGGGTAAAGAACACGATCAGCGAGCCGATGATGTACAGCACCGCCATGAACGGCACGACCCGCTCGGCGACAGTGGCAATGCGCTGCAGGCCGCCGATGACGATCAGCGCCGCGAGGATCATCAGCACAATGCCGCAGGCCAGAGAAACCACGCTCATGCCGCCCACGGTAGCAGTCACGCCGCCGAAGAACGCGGATTTCATATTCAGGACGATCTTATTGATCTGCCCCATATTGCCGATGCCGAAGGATGCCAGAATGGCAAAAATGGAGAACAGAACCGCAAGGACGCTGCCGACAGTCTTGCAGTGCTTCTTGCCGCCCAGACCGTCTTTCAGGTAGTACATCGCACCTCCCGACCACTCGCCCTGACTGTTGCGGCGGCGGTAGTAGATGCCCAGCACATTTTCGGAGAAATTGGTCATCATCCCGAAAAAGGCCGCAACCCACATCCAGAACACCGCGCCGGGGCCGCCGATGACGATGGCTGCCGACACGCCGGCGATATTGCCGGTGCCGATGGTGGCGGCGAGGGCCGTACACAGCGCCTGAAACTGGGAAATGGTCTTTTTGTCCGTTTTCGCGTGGACACCGCTGTCCCTGCGGAACATGCCGCCGATGGTCTGCTGCCACCAGTGGCCAATGTGGGAGATCTGGAACCACTTCGTGCAGCAGGTCATCAGAATACCCGTGCCGATCAGCAGGACCAGACCGATCTTCACCCAGATAAAGGCGTTGATCTTGTCATTGATCTCGGCGAGTGTGGTCAGAAAATTCTCCATACGTATCCTCTCTTTCCGGCTTCGCGTTCTTTGCAAAGCCAACAAAAAATAAAGACAGACTGCGCAAAACGCGCAATCTGTCCAAAAAAACAAACATTTCCCCTACGGACGGTATGGAAATCACTTTGTCCTTTTGCCTGAGAGATTGACGCGCAATGCGTTTTGCCCCTTCGGCACTCAATTCAATGAGCTTCTCCAAAGTTCTATCAGCTTACAGTCCTCATCCATGCTGGACACCTGAGAGTGTTACTCCTTCGGTTGCGGCAAGCCGCATTTCCTGCAAGCGTCATATAGATGTTAATAATTATACTATGCTCTCCCCAAAATGCAAGTGCAAATCGGGAAAAATGCATTTTTTGTCACTTCTCCCAACTCAGAACCTTTTCCCGCAGGCCGTCCACGTCCAGAACGCCCAAAGCAAAGCCCTTTTTCACCAGCTCCTCCGGCAGATATTCGTCGTACTTGTCAAAAAGAGGCAGCTCCTTGGGATATACCAGCTCCATGGGGTCGATGGGCTTGCGGATCTCTTCGGCCAGCACCCGGAAAAAAGCGGATTCGTCGGCCTTCATGGTGAACTGAATAAAAAACGGGCGGGCGGAATCCAGATTCCGCAGGCCGAGGCGGTCGGCGCATTTGATTTTCAGGAACCGCTCCATGGTCAGGAAGGTGTACGTCCCTACCCATGGAAGCAGGCACCACATATTGCCCCCCAGATTGATGAGCGTCTTTTCCGCCGCGCCAGAATGGGCGGCGGTGAAGCGCGCCTGCTCCAGCCGCGCCACCGCGTTTTTCATCAGATAGGGGTACTGCCTGTCCTCCTGAAGCACCCGGCGCATTCTTGTGAGAATTTTGGTGTGCAGGTCGCCGGGACACTGGCCGAAATAGGCGGGGACGCTGCCCTTCACCTGCTGACAGTAGATCAGGCGGCGCTTGTGGTCCACGTCCAGCACCTGCCAGACATGTCCCGCAATGGCCAGCTTCTCCCCCACGGGAGGCGGCGAAACCACCGTCCCCAGCTCCTGAGACTCGCTACGGACGGTGTATTCCTCACTTTCCTGAAACACGCCGTAGAACTTGAAGGAGTTGATGACCCGCTCCCCCGCCAGTCCCACGATCAGACCGCCCTGCTCCGTCTGCTGAATGTGGTCCGTGGCGATGAGATGCCGGAGCAGCACCCGGTAGTCCTCCTGCGTGATCCTGTGGAAGTAATGCAGCCGCAGCACCCGGTCGGCCAGCGCCCGTGGGGACAGCTCGCCGCAGGAAGCCAGTGTGGACATTGTTTGATGGTACAGGAGACTGAACGGCAGTCTGTCCAGCCGGGGCGGCTCCACCCAGCGTTCTTCCAGATACAGCTGCACCAGCGCAATGCCCTGCAATAGCTTCCATGGAATGGTGGTGGGCAGCATGGCCCGCACCTCCGGCTCGTCCTCCCGGATGACGAACCACATTTCCGGCGGAAGCTCCCGCCGGCCGGTGCGTCCCATGCGCTGCAAGAACGAAGATACCGTCCATGGCGCGTCGATCTGAAACGCCCGCTCCAACCAGCCGATGTCAATGCCCAGCTCCAGCGTTGCGGTGGTCACCGTGGTCATGTACTGGGAATCGTCCTTCATGATCCCCTCCGCCGTCTCCCGGTAGGAGGCGGAAAGGTTACCGTGGTGGACGAGAAAGCGGTCGGGTTCGTGGTTCAGCTCGCAGTAATGGCGCAATGTGGTCGTCACCATTTCGCATTCTTCCCGGGAATTGACGAAAACCAGACACTTTTTGCCCCGGGTATGCTCGAAGATATACCCAATGCCGGGGTCTGCGTTGGCGGGGGCGTCGTCGGTTTTTTCTTCCAGCACGGGCAGTGCGCCGGGAATCTGCTTATCCTCCGCGGCCTGCGCGTCCTTGACGTAGAAATGCTCCATGCTCAGCCGCCATTTGCTGCCCTTGGCGTCGATTTTCGGGATGATGGTCTTCCGCCCCGTCCCCAGCGACAGGAATTCGCCGGTTCCCTCCGGGTCACCGATGGTAGCGGACAACCCGATACGCCGGGGATTGACTCCCGCAATTCGGGACAGCCGCTCGATGAGGCACAGCGTCTGCCCGCCCCGGTCGCCCCGCAGGAGGGAATGCACCTCGTCAATGACCACAAACCGCAGGTCGCCGAACAGCTTTGCAATGGCCGCGTGCTTGTGCAGAAGCAGCGCTTCTAAGGATTCCGGCGTGATCTGGAGAATGCCGGAGGGGTGGCGCATGAGCTTCGCCTTATGGCTCTGGGCAACGTCCCCGTGCCAGTGCCACACCGGGATATCCGCTTCGGCGCACAGGTCGTTCAGCCGGGAAAACTGGTCGTTGATCAGCGCTTTCAAAGGGCCAATATAGATGCAGCCCACGCTGGAGGGCATATCCTCGGAAAACAGGGTGATGATGGGGAAGAACGCCGCTTCCGTCTTGCCGGAAGCGGTGGAGGCGGTAAGCAGCACATTTTCATCCGTGTTGAAAATGGCGTCCGCCGCAGCGACCTGAATGGAGCGCAGATTTTCCCAGTGATTCTGATAGATATATTCCTGCACGAAGGGCGCGTATCGGTCAAATGCACGCATATTCAGCCACCTTACAGCTCAAATTCCGCAAGGGAATCGTCGGTCTGTTCCTCTTTTACCGCGTTCTGGGCGTAGCGGAACTGATCGGAACCCAGAAGCCCCCCCACGCTGATACCGGGATTCTGGTAGACGATGTCCAGCACCTCAATAAAGTCCCGGATGACCTCACGGGGGGTGATATGGGTGTCCGCCCCGATGCGGCCGAATTCGATCTCAATGAAATCCACCATATCCTGCTGTGTCACGATCTGGGGATAGTCGTACAGCCCCGCGTGAATGTCCGCCAGCTTTTCCGTAAGGATCAGCATTTCCTCATAAGTCAGGGGCTGCAAACGGATGACGGGGGAAAGCAAGTCCTTATGCTCCCCGGCGAAATGCCCTTCGGCCAGCCGGGAGCGGAGGGCTTCGTAGCTGTAAACGCCCCGGCGGGGGTCTTCCATGCACTGGGGCGTACCGCAGAGGATGAAGCCCAGATACTGCGCCTTGCCCTGCATGGCGTCGTTGTACATGGTCAGAATTTTCTCGTAATTATACTGCCGGGTGATGGCGTTGGGAATTTTGTAGATGTTCACCAGCTCGTCAATGAGGATGAGCATACCGGCGTAGCCCGCCTGCTTGAGAAAACAGGCGAATAATTTGAGATATTCGTACCAGTCGTCGTCCGTGATGACAATATTCACCCCCAGCTCCTGCCGGGCTTCGGTCTTCGTGGCATACTCGCCCCGGAACCATTTGAGCACCTTGGCCTTCGTCTCGTCGTCACCGGCGCAGTGGGCTTTGTAGTACAGCGTCAGCAGCCTCGCAAAATCGAAGCCGTGAACCATTTCGTTCAATGCGCCGATCACCGCGGAGATCCGCTTTTCCACCAGCGGCGCAAGGCCGGGGTCGGTCACCCCAAGGCCGGAGGATGCCATGACCTCCTGCTGCACGCTGCTGATCCACCGATCCAGAATCAGGGGCAGCGCGCCGCCCTCCGGTTTGGTCTTGGTGGACATATTGCGGATCAGCTCCTTGTAGGTCGCCAGTCCCTGCCCGCGGGTGCCTTGCAAGCGGCGCTCCGGGGAGAGATCGGCATCCACCACCACGAAATTCTTCGCCATTACGTAGTTCCGGATGGTCTGGAGCAGAAAGCTCTTGCCGCTGCCGTATTTGCCCACAATGAAGCGGAAGGACGCGCCCCCGTCGGCGATAATGTCCACATCCCGCAGCAGGGCGTCAATTTCGTCCTTCCGCCCTACGGTGACGTAGGGCAGGCCGACGCGGGGAACGACGCCGCCTTTCAGGGAGTTTATCAGCGCCTGAGCAATTCTTTTGGGTATTTTCATGGATGAATCATCTCTTTCAAATCCGCAATATAGTCTTCGATCAGTTCCGGCGGGTCGTCGCCCAGCAGAACGGAATCGGAAAAGGTGTCGTACAGTTTGTCGTTGATGCCGTCTACGAGAACGGACAGCATCAGCCCGGAAGACCGTACCCAGCCGTAGTCCCGGCCATACAGCAGGCTTTGCAGCAGCCGGTACTCATCCTTGGTCAGGGGAGTGTCCTCCGGTTCCGCGGCAGGTTCCGGGGGCTGCGCCGGGGGCGCTTCTTCCTCCGCCTCCTCATCTACCATCAGCCTGTCCCGGGTGACGGCAGCGTCGTCCCGGATCCTTGCCAGCCGGGAATAGTCGATGGTGATCTTCTTTTCCTCCGCCGCCTTCTTTTCGGCGAGAAGGTTCTGGGCTTCCTCCTGAATGATCTTTATGATCCACTTGGTTTTCAGCTTGTACTGAATGGGGCGGCCGTAGCCATAGCACTCCCGCATTACGGCGTCGATGGCTTTCAGAACATCCCCCAGCTTCCCGTTGGAATGGGGAATGCAGCTGTACTTCTGAACGCTCCACAGGCCGTTATGGCAGCGGTAGATATATTTTTCGTCCACCGTGTACTGGCGGCTGCCCTGCTCCTGACGCCTGTGAAAAACCGCCGAGTCGAACAGAATCACCTGAGACTGGGTAAAGCTGCCAAAATACTGCTCGACCATGGTCTTTTTGCATTGGGTATCGTAATGCTCCGCCATCCGCCGCAGCACCCGGACGATCACGGTGTCGCAGTCCTCCCGGTATTCCCTGTAGAATTTGGAGCGCTCCAGCCATTTGGGCGACAGCTGCTTCACCGCGCGGATGACTTCTTCGTCGCCACGGCTCCGGATGCTGTCCAGTACGGCAATGCTCCTGTTGAACCGCACCCGGGGGTTATCCGCCAGAAGCCCGGCGTCCAGATTATAATAGACCACGTAGTCCATCAGCCACTGGTTCAGATATGGCAGAATACCGTCGTCCAGCGCGCCGTACGCGTCCCGGAACTCCGTCAGCTTCCGGTAGCCGTCCATGGGGTCGGCGACGCCGATCTGATTGAGCAGCTCGTAGATATACAAAAACGCATAGCTCAGGGACGTTTCCTGCAAATCCCCCCGGCGCAGCTTCGTCCGCCATGAGAAATATCCCCGCAGCTCCGGGTCGGTCAGGGACTGGTAGGTGGGGAAATAGCGGAGCACCGGCCGGTCGTAAACATAGTCGTCCTCGTAACCTGCCAGCAGCTTTCCCTGTTTGACAAAAATGGACTCCCGGGACTGCCGGTAGGCGGGCATACCGTTTTCCAGCGAGCGGGCAGCCAGAAGGGGCGAAGGCAGCGGCTCACGGGGCATCTGGGGTCTCGGCTGAATGGCTTCGTCCCGGAAAACGTTGATGTAGAACCATTCCGCGGCCTTCTTTACACGATTCGTGTCCGTAGCGTCTCTCCCCTTTCGCCCATATGTTTGATATTATCATACAATATTTGCCGCACGCAGTCAAGCGGGCAGACAATATTTTCCCAAAAAGCAGCAGGGACAGGCCGCCTTGGCCTGTCCCACGAAAAAGCTTGTCCGCTTACACGTCCAGATATCCGCAGATCACCTTGAGGGTGTTGTACACGCCGTCGATGTGACTGCGCTCGTAGCCGTGGCTGGCATAGACCCCCG
>ENA-OPRV01001275-OPRV01001275.1-human-gut-metagenome-genome-assembly--contig:-NODE-1275-length-13636-cov-3.592593_pt1 | contig 13636 bp, 10 predicted proteins | sample MGYA00241896_ERZ501886 | MGnify/ENA primary metagenome ERZ501886 (study PRJEB25962, sample SAMEA2042452) | human gut metagenome | biome: human gut; feature: human-associated habitat; material: faeces... | reverse complement strand
GTTCCCCAGTAACGGTTTCTGGAAATACCCCAGTCCTGAACGTTCTCCAGCCAGTCGCCGAAACGTCCTTTACCGATGCTCTCAGGGATCCAGTTGATTGTATTGTTATTTCTGATCAGGTCATCCTTAACTGCTGTCATCTTGATGAACCAGGATTCTCTTGCATAGTAGATCAGTGGTGTGTCACATCTCCAGCAGTGTGGATAATCATGCTCGAATTTCGGAGCATCGAAGAGCTTGCCTTCTTTGTCCAGATCTGTGAGGACCATAGGATCTGCTTTCTTTACGAAAACGCCTGCGTATGGTGTCTCTTTTGTCAGGTTACCCTGTCCGTCTACGAACTGTACGAATGGCAGTTCATAGTTACGTCCGATTCTGCTGTCGTCTTCACCGAATGCAGGTGCGATGTGAACGATACCTGTACCATCACTCATAGTAACGTAGTTATCACAGGTTACGAAATGAGCTTTCTTTTTCTGTTTTGCTGCTGCCTCTCCTGCACATGCGAAAAGCGGCTCGTATGCTTTGTATTCCAGGTCTGTTCCTTTGTAGGTTTCCAGAACTTCATATGCTTTCTCGCCTTCTTCTTTTGCAAGTTTGCCAAGGACTTTGTCAAGGAGTGCTTCTGCCATATAATAGGTATATCCGTCTGCTGCCTTTACTTTGCAGTAAGTCTCATCCGGGTTTACGCAGAGTGCAACATTGGACGGAAGTGTCCATGGTGTTGTTGTCCATGCAAGGAAGTATGCATCTTCACCAACAACCTTGAATCTTACAACTGCGGAGCGCTCTTTTACAGTTTTGTATCCCTGGGATACTTCCTGTGCGGAAAGAGGGGTACCGCATCTTGGACAGTAAGGAACGATCTTGAAGCCTTTATACAGAAGCTTCTTGTTCCAGATTTCTTTTAATGCCCACCATTCGGATTCAATATAATCGTCATAGTAAGTTACGTATGGATGTTCCATATCGGCCCAGAAACCAACAGTAGAGGAGAAATCCTCCCACATTCCTTTGTATTTCCAGACGCTTTCCTTACACTGTTTGATGAATGGCTCCATACCGTATTCTTCGATCTGCTCTTTGCCATCCAGACCAAGCTTCTTCTCTACTTCCAGTTCTACCGGAAGTCCATGGGTATCCCATCCTGCTTTACGCGGAACCATGTAGCCCTTCATTGTACGGTATCTCGGAATCATATCCTTGATAACGCGGGTAAGTACATGGCCGATGTGCGGTTTGCCGTTTGCAGTGGGCGGTCCATCATAGAATGTATAGGTTTCTCCTTCTTTTCTGTTCTCCATACTTTTCTCAAAGATATGGTTTTCTTTCCAGAATTCTTCTACTTTTTTCTCACGGTCTACAAAGTTTAAGTTCGTATCAACTTTCTGGTACACAGTAATTTACCTCCTGTTTAAATTATTTGTATCAGACACCTGAAAATATGCAGGACGTTTATATACACTGAAAAATATTTCCGGTGTCCTTTAAGAACGAAAATAAGCCCATAAAAAAATCGCCCTTTTGTAAAAGGACGAAGGTTTATTGACGTTCGCTATACCACCTGTTACATTGTACGGGCATCCTCTGCCGATACATGAATCTTTTAACGGGGATTTCCGTCAGCTCTTACCTGTCTGTACACCCTTCAGAGCTGCAACTCCGGAGTGATCTTCACTGCATTTACTCACCACCGGGCTCACACCCTCCCCGGTTCGCTGTCTGCTTTCCCCTGCAGTTACTCTCTCCATCAACGTTTTTGTGGACATATCATTTATTTAACTATGCGGATTCATTATAAGGTCACAAAATTCACTGTGTCAAGTATTTTTTTGAATATTAGGGTAATCCTGTTACTGTTTAATAACACTGGTTACTGTCAAACTCCCGAACAGTAACACACTGTTAACATACTATCATATAAATTTTACACAGGCATTGTAATTAATGATATAATAAGGTAGAATATTTTGTCCGAACGTCATTTAAAACAATGAACCAGTACATCGTTTCGTAAATAACTATACCAATCGCGTAGGATGCGGATTCGAGTGTGCTGGTATAAAAACGCAGGCGTAGCGGGCTACGCTGAGGCTTTTAGACCTGTGCAATCGGATTCGCAGACAAGTGAGTGGTATAGTTATTTCGAAAACGATGTACCAGGATATGGAAAGCAACTACTATGTATATTTAATGAAGGGTAATTTCAAATGTTTAAAACAAAATTTCATAAATTAATGAAACGTTTCCTCACCGGAATGCTTTGTGCAGGGATTCTGACCTCCCAGCCTGCAGTCACTTACGCTGCCGAGACCTCTGCCACTCCTGAAGCCGGTCATTCAGAAACCTATTCACAGGCCTCAGATATCGATTCTGTCAAAGGATGGCCCGCAGGTCCTAATATCGAGGGACAGTCCGCAGTACTGATGGATGCAGTCACTGATACTATTCTTTATTCCAAGAATGCCAAAGATAAGCTATATCCCGCCAGTATCACTAAGATCATGACCGCTCTTCTGGCCTGTGAATATCTGGATATGAACGATACGATCACCATGTCGCAGGAAGCGGCTTATGGGATTGAGGCCGGAAGCTCCAGCATTTACGCAGAAACAGGAGAGGTTTTCACAGTAGAGCAGGCCCTGATGGCTCTGATGCTGGAATCCGCCAATGAGATGGCTCTTGCTCTGGCAGAAAAAACAAGCGGTTCTGTAAAGAAGTTTGTTGAACTGATGAACCAGAGGGCAGCTCAGCTTGGCTGTAAGAACACCCATTTTAATAATCCAAATGGTCTTCCGGATGAGACGCATTATACCACCGCAGGTGATATGATGAAGATTGCTAAGGCAGCCTGGTATAATCCCAGATTCCGTAAATTTGTGACCACACAGGTTTATGAGATTCCTCCGACTAATAAGCAGTCTGAAACCCGTTATCTTCTCAATCACCATAAGATGATGCCCGGACAGTCTTATGCATACGATGGGGTTCTGGGAGGAAAGACCGGATACACCGATGCAGCGGGAAGTACGCTTGTCACCTATGCCAAGAGAGGAAATTCCATTCTCATTGCAGTTGTGCTGAATTCTACAAACGGTGCTTTTCCTGACACAACTTCTCTGCTGGATTACGGCTTCGACAATTTTGAAAAAGTAGACTTGAATATAGATACCGATCCGGTACCGGCAGTATTTCTCCCATGCGAAAAGCACCTGTTAAAGGACTGGAATAATCTATGTTCCTTCTATTATATGAGGCATGTGTACGTAACTGTCCCCACAGGAACCGATGTGAGCCAGCTTGTAAAGAAGCAGAAACTTCTGAACAATTCTGTCGGTCCAAAGCGAATTAAAAGTAAATATTATTTAGACGGCCATATGGTCGGATATGGAATGCAATATGAAAAGGAAATCCTTTCAGATTTCCTTCTCAACGCTTCTTTTTAGTTTTCGCCTGAGGCGGAGGACTTCTTTTCTTTCACGAAGTTCCTCTGCTTCTTCTGTATCTGTGAAACGCAATGTCTTCACAGCGAAATATTTCTCATCTTCTGTTTTTCGGATGCGGATCTTGCCTCTTATCAGCCCATGTTCTTCACAATTGGATATGCTGTAATAAACCTTTGGATTATTCATAAACCATCGGAGTTTGCGCTTTGCAGGCAGATGACAGACCGGACATCTGGTGCTGGTCACCTCGCGGTCTTTCATGATTCGCTCTCTTGTGGCAAATTCTCTGGATACATATTTGTCATGATCCGGATAGGAAATATGTATCTCGTCTTTTTTCTTCTTTGGATTCTGGTAAACATCCAGTGACGGATGATTGATGATGATTATGTTATTTATTTTCTCCAGGACTTTCGCTGTATACCAGGCATCTGCAAGCGCCCGGTGAAATCCCCTGGATTTCTCTATTTTCAGCTCATCGATCGCATGCTCCAATGCACACCTGTGTGTACCGTCATCATAACTGATACTGTATAGTTTCTGCACATCATAATAGGTCACAGGTCCGGGAAGCAGATCCAGCAGTCCATAGAACTTCATATTTCTCTGAAGTTCCATCACGTCCTGATTTCCCCAAGTAAAAAAGTACCAGTCTTCTCCGCACCAGTCAATAAATTCCCTGACTGCCTGCTCAAAGGGCACGCCTTTCATAAGATCTTTATAATCTACATGAATTACCTCATGGATGCTGTCATGAATCCATTTATAGACCTGTGGTTTGATCAGTCGGTGAAAATGATCCGTTATTTCTTTTTTGCTGTTTACTTTTACAGCCCCAATCTCGATAATCTCAAATGGAAGCCTGTCGTTACGTGTTTTCTTTCCCGAAGGATTCTGATTCCATTCCAGGTCAAAGACAATATAGTTCATTCATCCGGTCCTTTTTGTTTATTACTTTTTCGCATTTATTTTCCACTGCTGATAAACATATTATTTCACAATCTTCAGTTCATACTGTCTGGTTCCCAGACCAATCTTCTCTGCCTGATCCAGTGTTGCCTGCCATTCAATGTTCGGGTTGGAATCTTTGAAATGGTCGTGATGGCAATGCCAGTCAGGCTGTGCAAGGTGTTCACCAAGCTGGCTGTTCTCGATTGGTGTCGCTTTCAGACAGGCATCTGCGCAGGCCTGGTCCAGAGCAACCGGGTCAAAGCTTGCAAACATTCCGATATCAGGAAGGATTGGTGCATCATTTTCGCCATGGCAGTCACAGTTCGGGCTGATATCCTGAACAAGCGCTACATGGAAATGCGGACGGCCATGACAGACTGCCTGTGCATATTCTGCCATCTTACGGTCAAGAAGTTCATTCGCACTGCTGTTTGGATTGTATACTGCATCAAAACCGCAGGCTCCGATACAACGGCCGCAGCCTTTACATTTATCATAATCAATGACTGCTTTTTTATTCGGATATGTAATCGCATCACTTCCGCACTCTTTCGCGCAGCGACGGCATCCGCGGCAGAGTTCTTCATTTACTGCAGGTTTTCCGCTGGCATGCTGTTTCATCTTACCTGCGCGGCTTCCGCATCCCATTCCGATATTCTTCAGTGCACCGCCGAAGCCGGTTGCTTCATGTCCTTTGAAGTGGCTTAAGCTGATAAAAATATCTGCATCCATGATCGCATGTCCGATCAGTGCAGTCTGACAATATTCACCGTTAACTACCGGTACTTCTACTTCGTCTGTACCGCGTAAGCCATCACCGATGATGATCTGGCATCCTGTTGAAATGCTGTTAAATCCGTTGAGATTTGCGCACTCCAGATGCTCCAGTGCATTCTTACGGCTTCCCGGATAAAGAGTGTTGCAGTCTGTGAGGAACGGAAGTCCTCCCTGCTCTTTACAGAGATCAGCTACTGTTTTTGCGTAATTCGGGCGCAGGAAAGCCAGATTGCCAAGTTCTCCGAAATGCATTTTAATAGCTACGAATTTTCCATCCATATCAATGTCTTTGATTCCGGCTGTAACGCAGAGTTTCTTCAATTTATCAAGCTGGCTGGTGCCAACCGGACATCTGAAATCAGTAAAATAAACGGTTGATTTTTCCATCGTTTTTCCTCCTGTTTTTATTGATCAAAATTTGATTTTCTTTTTTATTTTATCACAAGATGCAGGTTCTTTTCGAGATATTTTTTTGCTTACATCTGTTCGTAAAATTTTGTCACCTTTTTGTATTCTGCAGGCAAAGTGATCTGCTCTACCACAACATCTCCATCTTCTGCATTGTGGTAACGGTAAATGTAAACGCCCTCCTGGATCTCATCTCCTTCGATCAGAGAAACTGCCAGATATCCCTGTCCTTCAAATTCAAAGGTATCCATGATCGCAAAATCCCGTTCTGTTCCGTCAGATACCGGGATGCTAATTACTTCATATTCTTCCATAGTATGTTTTCCTCTCATTCATAAGTAGTCTTATTCTTATTTTCGCTGTTTTTTATTGTAGCAAAGAGTGTTAATTATATCAATCCTATTTAACCGAATCAAGTAAGTCGTTACTGTTCACTCCGTTCACAGTAACAGTAAGGCCCCTGCGGGTTACAAAAAGAAAGACTGCACCTCCAATGAGCACAGCCTTTCCAGTTTGGTATATTTTATTCAGTTCTGCTTACAATTGCTTATGCCATGATCGGTTTTAATGCTTCTGCAAGCTTCTCTTTCTCAGCTTCTGCCTCTTCCAGGTTCTTGCCGAGAGTTGTGTAATAGATCTTGATCTTTGGTTCTGTTCCGGATGGGCGGACAACTACTGTCTCGCCGTTATCCAGCTTGTAGATCAGTACGTTTGCTGCAGGAAGTCCTGTTTCTTCCGGTTTCTGGTAATCTGTTACTTTTACGATGGCATGACCTGCGATTTCTGTGAGAGGTTTGTCACGAAGTCCCTGCATCAGAGCTGACATCTTGTCCATTCCGCTTAATCCCGGGAATTCGAAGCTGTCTACTTTATTCAGGTAACGTCCGTACTGTGCATAGATCTCTTCCATTCTCTGTTTCAGGGAACTTCCGATGCTTCTGTAATATGCAGCCATTTCACAGATCAGCATAGATCCGATAACAGCATCCTTGTCACGTACATATGGTCCTGCAAGGTATCCGTAGCTCTCTTCAAATCCGAAGATAAATCTGTCTACTTCATCTGCTGCTTCAAGCTGTGCGATCTGATCGCCGATCCACTTGAATCCTGTAAGTACACTTCTGAGTTCTACTCCATAGTGCTCTGCCACTGCATCTGCAAGTGGTGTGGAAACAATGGATTTCACTGCTACCGGGTTCTTTGGCATTGTACCTTTTTCGATACGGCCTGCACAGATATAATCAAGAAGGAGTACACCTACCTCATTACCTGTTACCAGCTCATAAGAACCATCCGGGCATTTCATTGCGATACCAACACGGTCTGCATCTGGGTCAGTTGCAAGCATTAAGTCTGCACCTGTTTCTTTTGCGAGGTTTAATCCAAGCTCCAGAGCTGCAAAGATTTCCGGGTTCGGATAGCTGCAGGTTGTGAAGTATCCGTTCGGATATTCCTGTTCCGGAACGATTGTAATATCTGTAATTCCGATATCTTTTAATACCTGAGTTACAGGTACAAGTCCTGATCCGTTTAACGGGCTGTAAACCAGTTTCAGTCCTGCTGTCTTGCAGAGACCCGGACGAACCTGACGGGATTCAATAGCTTCATAGAGAGCCTGCTTACAGTCATCTCCTACAAAACGGATCTTTCCCTGTTCTACGCCTTCTGCGAAGGACATATATTTCGCACCTGTAAGTACGTCTGTTTTCTGGATCTCTTCATATACAATAGCAGCTGCATCGTCTGTCATCTGGCATCCGTCAGGACCGTATGCTTTGTATCCGTTGTACTTAGCCGGGTTGTGGGATGCTGTTACCATAATACCTGCATTGCATTCATAGTAACGTGTTGCAAAGGAAAGTGCAGGTACAGGCATCAGTGCGTCATAAATTCTGACATTGATATCATTTGCCGCCAGTACGCCTGCTGCTGTTTTTGCAAATACATCACTCTTAAGACGGCTGTCATAGCTGATGGCTACTGTCTGATTACCGCCCTGTGTTTTTACCCAGTTCGCAAGTCCCTGTGTTGCCTGGCGAACTACATAAATATTCATACGGTTGGTTCCGGCTCCGAGAACTCCGCGAAGTCCGGCTGTTCCGAATTTCAGCGCTACTGCGAAACGATCTTTGATCTCTTCATCATTTCCTTCGATTTTGGATAATTCCGGATTAAGATCCGCATCCTGCAGATCTGCTGCCAACCAGCGTTTGTATTCTTCCTGATACATTTTGACCACTCCTGCCTTATTTTTTAGATTTTTTAAGATATTTCCATAATATCATAAATCAGACAAATCAGCAACAAGACAGCGAGATTTCAATCAAATTTTAAAAATTACTTTCTTTTCTGTTTGTCTGCTCTCTGCAGGCGTTTCCTATATTGGTCAGGCAGAGCACTGTGGTGATCAGGAAAAGTCCCGGGATCAGAATGATCCACCAGGAACCTGTCATTAATGCCTTATCTGACAGAGACAGCATACTTCCCCATGTGATAACCTCTATCGGAAGTCCAATGCCCATAAAGCTTAAAGTAGCTTCAGAGATCATTGCAGTTCTTACATTCATGACTACCATAAACATAATGGATGAGAAAAAGTTCGGTACCAGATGCTTCCACAAAATACGGAAGAATCCGGCTCCCATACATCTGGCTGCAATGATATACTCACTGTTTCGTATCTGTCTTACTTCTGTACGTACCACTTTCGCAATACTGGTCCAGCTGGTCACACCGATCACAAATGACAGACTCAGGATATTTGCATCTCCCATAATAGCCTGCAGCAAAATGACCAGAAGCAGAGTTGGTATACTTAAGAATATCTCTGTAAATCTCATGATCAGTTCATCAAGCCAGGCAGGTGCCACTCCACTGAAGGCACCGACTACCACTGCAATAAAAGTAGAAATAACTGTGGCTAATCCACCGATCAAGATCGAGATTCTTCCTCCATACCAAATCATGGAAAAAATATCCCTTCCCATAGTATCTGTTCCAAAAAGGAACTCCCTGTCAGGAGCTTTATTATAGTTTAACAGATCCATATAAGTAGGATCCTTTGTCATGATCAGTTCCGCACACAGGCAGCCCAGTACGATAAGAATCAGGATTGCTGCCGAAACAACGGGTTTTCCCTGATACCACTTTTTCTTTGATTTGGGAATTACTGTTTCTGTTTTTCTGTTTCCTGCCAGTTCAAATAAATGATTGGTCATACTTCTACCACCTCCGATTTCTCGGTTATTACTTCATCCTTCATGCGGGGATCAATCTGTTCATTGATCGTCTGACTGACGATATTACAGAAAATAACCAGGATTCCTGACATCATGCAAAGCAGCATCAGCAGATTGTAATCATGGTATCTGGCACTCTCATAGGACAGAGCTCCGATCCCTGGATAGGAAAATACGCTTTCTACCACATAGGTTCCTCCAAGTACATGGGGAACCGCAATGGCCATAATACTTAAATAAGCAGGCATTACATTTCGGACACAATGTCTGAACATAAGCTTTTTCTTATCCAGGCCTTTTGCCTTTGCCAGAAGTACATAATCTGCGCGAACCTCTTCCAGGATTTTATTTCGGATCATGTAAGCGTAATACCATAAATGCTCCATGACCACGATGGTCAGCGGCATGATCAGATGCAGCACTCTGTCACCGATATCTCCTGCATTTCCTGTACTGTAAGCTCCACTGCTTGGCAGAATCTTAAGATTTACGGAAAAAACAAGGATCAGGACCAGAGCCATCCAGAACTCAGGAATACAGCTGGATATGGTTCCCAGCTTACACAGGATCCGGTCTGCCAGCCGGTTTTCGTACCAGGCACACAGGATTCCCAGGAGCAAGGCTCCGGCAAACATAATGATAAATCCGATTCCTCCAAGTACAAGTGTATTGCCAATACGGCCGCCAATCACTTCTACCACATCCTGTTTATATTTAAATGAAATTCCAAATTCTCCATGAAAGGCATTTTTTACCCACTTCACATACTGCACAGAAATTGGTTCGTTCAGCCCCAGTTTCTCCATAGCCCATTCACGTTCTTCCGGACTCATCTTCTCTGTACGGTCACCATAATAGGAAATCAGCGGATCTCCCGGCGCAAGACGTGCTACATAAAATACAGCTACAGACAATATAAATACTGAGATCAGGAATATCAGGCATTTTTTACCATAGTAGATTAACTTTTTTTGTCTCATTATATACTGCACCCCTTTCCTTCAGCCGGAAGCATTGCAAAATGTCCGGGTGACACTTCTGTCCACACGCTGTTTTCCATTCCTTCGCCATCATAGTACTGCAGAACTCTTTTTCTCTCCCTGATCGGGTCAGGAACAGGAATTGCAGACAGCAATGTTTTTGTATACGGATGCACCGGATTGGAATACAATTCTTCTGATGGCGCCAGTTCTACCAGTTTTCCATGATACATAACTCCCACACGGTCACAGAGATACTCAACCATAGCCAGGTCATGAGCTATAAACAGAAATGTAAATCCATGCTCCTCCTGCAGATGACGGAACAGATTGACGATCTGAGCCTGTATGGACACATCCAGAGAAGCTATAGGTTCATCAGCCACCAGAAATTCCGGTTCCATACACAGAGATCTGGCTATGGCCACTCGCTGTCTCTGTCCCCCTGATAATTCAGATGGATAACGGTCCAGGAAACTGTTCTCAAGTCCTACATATTCCATCTGAAAAGCAGCTTCCTTCACAAAGCTTCCTCTCGGAGGTGTGATATGCTGGATTCTCATTGGTTCCGTAATAATATCTGACACCTTCATTTTCTGGTTCAGACTGGATGCGGAATCCTGAAAGATCATCTGGCGGCAGGTCTGCAGCATTTTTTTATGCTTTTTGAATTCCTTTTTGTCGCAGATATTTACATCTTTATACCAGATTTCTCCCTGAGCCGGCTGATATATATTCATCAGACATCTGGCAACTGTGGACTTTCCTGAACCGGATTCCCCTACCAGACCAAAGATCTCACCTTTATGGATCTGAAATGAGACATCATCTACAGCCTTTACCTTGATCTTTTTTGTCAGATGAAACTGCTGAGTCAGATGCCTGACATCCAATAAAACTTCTTTACTCATGCGCTGTTCCTCCCACAGGTGATTTGATCTGCGGTGCTCTTGGATCCAACAGCCAGGTTGCCGCATAATGAGTATCTGTTATCTTAAACATAGGCGGCATTTCTTCATAATCAATATTCAGGGCATATTCATTTCGACATGCAAAAGCATCACCTTTCGGCGGATCTATCAAAGTAGGAGGCATGCCGGGGATGGTGTACAGGCTTTCTTTTCCATTTGCAAATGCAGGCAGTGATCTCATCAGCCCCCATGTGTATGGATGTCTGGGATCATAATACACTTCCTCTGCTGTACCGATCTCTACGATCTTGCCTGCATACATGACTGCTACTCTGTCTGCCACACGTGCAACCACCCCCAGATCATGGGATACCAGTATGGTAGCTGTTCCAAGCTTCATCTGTATTTCCCGCAGAAGATCCAGAATCTGTGCCTGTATGGTCACATCCAGTGCAGTAGTTGGTTCATCTGCAAATAAAATATCCGGATCTGCTGCCAGAGCAATGGCCATAACACATCTCTGACGCATTCCTCCGGAGAACTGCCAGGGATACTGATGATATCGTTCCTTTGGATGGGAGATACCTACCAGTTCCATAAGCTCCAGAACCTTCTTATTTACCTGTTCCTTCGTGTAGTTCTTATTGTGGATCACCACTGCTTCCCCAATCTGTTTTCCAATTTTAATAGTTGGATTCAGGGATGTCATAGGATCCTGAAAGATCATGGAAAAAACTCTTCCACGCAGTTTCTGCATCTCCTTTTCCCTGTAACAGGTGATATCCTGTCCGTTCACACAGATGCTTCCCTCTTTTATTTTTGCGCTTGGTGGCAAAAGCTTCATGATACTTTTGCAAAGCACACTCTTCCCGCATCCGGATTCTCCAACTATGGCCAGCACCTCTCCCTTTTTTAATGAAAAAGACACATCTCTTACTGCCTGGACTTCTCCGGCAGGACCGTCAATGCTGACTGAAAGATTTTTAACCTCTAATAAATGTTCCATTTTTAATCCTTTTTCCGCTCGTGTAAAAAGGGGGCACCTTTAGTGCCCCCGTCACAACCTTTATCTTTTTTATGATGTTAGAGTCAAAGGTCTTATGGTGCAAGCATGAATGGCTTTTTGACCCTGATATCATTTTATTATTCAATAGTCCAGTCTGCTACATTCCAGAAGATTCCAACTCCATGATGTCCCATAATTGTATCAGGATCGATTCCTTTAATATTGCTGTCAGCAACATAGTTGGCATCAATATAGCAGATCATTGCATAAGCCGGATCCTCTGCCAGAGCTTTCTGGAAATTAGCATAGGCTTCTGCACGAACTTCCGGATCAGCTGACTGTCTTGCTTCTGTCAGATACTTGTCAACGTCTGCATTAGAATAGCCGGAGTAGTTTGCTCCCTTATCTGTTCCGAATACTTTGTATGTATGGTCGTCAGCGTCAAATGGGCTTCCCCATCCGATCAGGAATGCCATCTGTCCTGCCCAGTCTGTCTGTGCAGGGATCTCTACTGATACATCCATGCCGATCTCTTTCAGTTCCTGTGCTGCGATCTGAGCCATATCAATACGTACCTGATCTCCTGCACTTACGCTGATCACAAATCCCACTTTTTCGCCGTCACGATAATAGAATCCGTCATCACCCATCTCGCATCCTGTAGCTTCCAGAATTTCTTTTGCTTTTTCAGGATTGTAATCATAATGCTCTACATCTTCATAATTGTAGATATTTCTCTGAAGAGGACCATAAGCCGGCATTCCCTGTCCCAGAATAACTGCGTCGATAATCGCCTGACGGTCAAGTCCATAGCATACTGCCGGGATCAGATCACGGTTTTTCTGCCAGTATTCATTTCCAAAGTTAAACATGATTCCACGATAGTCAGAAGTCTTCATATCGTAGCATGTATATGCATCATCATCTGCAAAAGCAGCTGCATCCTTTGGTGTTAATAATGCCAGATCAAGTTCTCCGGATTTTAACTGAAGTGCTTTCGCATTGTCATCCGGTACGATCTTGAATACAATTTTATCGATGGAAGGCTCACCCTTGAAATAATCTTCATTCTTAACCAGTGTGATCGCCTGTCCCTCATCCCAGGATTCAATCTTGTATGGACCTGTTCCTACCGGATTACGGAAGAAATCAGAGGTCTGCATATCTTCGCCCTCAAGCAGATGCTTAGGAAGAACTGCCATTGTCATATAGTCAAGGAATGCAACGTTTTTATCCTCAAGCTTGAACGCAACCGTATGATCATCAATAACATTGATTTCCTCTACGTCCTCGTAGTTGGGTGCATTCTCAGAACCGTTTTCCGGATCCATGATTGCTTCGATAGTAAACTTAACATCCTCTGCTGTCACAGGTTCGCCATCCTGCCATTTCGCATCTTCTACCATATGGAATGTATAAGTATTGGTTTCATCATCAAAATCCCAGCTCTCTGCCAGTCCCGGAACTACCTGATTATCTCCGTCATGTGCAGTTAAACCGTTGAAGATCAGAATATTGATCTCTCCATGTTCATCCATAGCAGGATTGATCCTGGTATAATCTCCGCTTCCGTATACCAGTGTTGTTTCTTCCTCTGCCAGTACAGGCACTGTTGTTCCGGCACTGACCAGTGATACAGTCAGAAGCACTCCGGCCATTGTCAATAAACCCTTTTTCATTTCATGTTCCCTCGCTTTTTCTTTATTGGTAACTGGCTTTTATGATATCAGACAATTCTGACATCAGTAAGCCCTGCGGGGGGATATTGACATATTCCTTTTTGTGCCTTATATATGCCATATATGGCATACCTGCAGCAGTATCATTACTCTCCATCGCAGTGCGATCCTGCCCGGAGTGTTATTTATGTTATAGGAACATTACAGAGTAATTTCCTATAACATAAAAAACGTCTCCT
>ENA-OPRV01001270-OPRV01001270.1-human-gut-metagenome-genome-assembly--contig:-NODE-1270-length-13645-cov-8.711479_pt1 | contig 13645 bp, 10 predicted proteins | sample MGYA00241896_ERZ501886 | MGnify/ENA primary metagenome ERZ501886 (study PRJEB25962, sample SAMEA2042452) | human gut metagenome | biome: human gut; feature: human-associated habitat; material: faeces... | reverse complement strand
AAATTTTGGGTATAGAATCTCCTGTTTGAATTGAACCGGCATGTTTCATCTCGGAAAAGGCAAACCAGGGCAGAGCCGAATAACGGATGACATCCGCTCTTGCTGTGTCCTTGGAAAAAGAAAGTCCGGTACTGTTTTTTACTCTATGTATTTCCTTTTCTGCATTTTCAATAAATAAGGAAAGATCTGTGTCATACTCAAAAAATCCAAAGCCAAAAGGTCCGTCCTTCCGATAGTGGGCGAAATATTGATTTTATCATATTCTACTACTTCTCCGTTTTCTATACGTAATTTGAATGCAGTAGTCGCATTGATACATTTCAATAGGAAGTGCACAGAATAAAGAAAAAAAGAAACTTCCATATTTTTACTTTGTTGATATATGCTTGTGAAATCAACAGTCGTGGTAATTCCCCAAAAAGGGTCATCGAGAGCCGAGAAGAATTTAAAATGCTCTTTTCTATTCCAATTGTCCAGGTTAATAACTCGCTTCATTTTCTATTTACTCTGTTTTTCTTTTATGTGTATTATTTCTGTTACAACTATTTTAACGATAAAACGTATTGTTGCAAATATACAAAAAGTATTTTAACAGAGATGTTCTTTGTTTGCTTTAAATCCATTTTATTATCTCCTGTTCTGTGTTAAAGTTAAGAATGGATAACAGCAACTATTTTAAAAGGTTATTCAGGACTGGTAATCAACTATATGTCTGTTTTGTTTATAAGGGAAAGAATTATTTAATCAAAAACAAAAGCAACAAATACCTGTCGGGCAAATTTGTTGCTTCTGTTTATTCAAGAAGGTCACATGACAAAAGAGTCTTGTAATTGAGTTTGTTTTATTACATCAAATTTTTCTGATGGAATATCTAGAAAGGCTTTGCACAGTGTCATTAATGCCTTTTCTCTATCTTGTTCCCGTACCAGCACTGAAAGATTGTGAGTGCTGCTGCCATATGAAATCATGCATACCGGCATCTCTTTCAGCGTTTCTATAATTCTGGCTTCCAACCCTGTATGCTTTTCCCAATTTAGATCGCCAATAACGCTGACCACAGACATTTCTGTTTCCATTCCTATTTCCGCATACTTATGTAATTCACGATATATCAGGCGTAATGTGTCGTTGCTACATTTCACAGCCAATGAAACACTCACATTAGAGGAAGTCGCTAAATAGACAGGAACCTTATATTTCTCGAACACATCAAATACTTTTCCAATAAATAGATAAGAAGTAAGAACCCCTAACGAACGAAGTTTGACAAAGACCACACCTCTGCGTGAAACAGCAGCTTTTACTTTTGTTCCTGTTTTTTCTGATGATATCCGTAATGTATCTTCCGGTGTTTTTATCAATACAATGGCCATACCGACGGTGCGCGCCAGCGGAATACATTCCGGATGAAGCAATGCAATGCCGCTATCAATAAAATTCTCGGCTTCACCGTATGTAAGAGTCCGAGTATGTTCCATACCTTGGAAACAAATTTCATCAGAACGTAAGGATGTTATAATTTCATCCGCATGGAATACAGCCCCGATAACAGTGGCATAATACTCATTTCCTATTTGTGGGAATAAATCCACTTCATCATATGCATTTTTACACAAACGGCTTTGGGTAATAAGAATGGGGACATCGGGACAGGCTTTCATCAGTTCTTCTACATTTTTTTTCACATACTTTATATCCGGTTTCCGATCAAGCCCTAGCCGCATGAAATGACATGAGTTCAAGATGAAGTTCTTTTTCGTACATTCTTCTAAATAATGTGACAGAATAAGAGAGGATATCATTGCTCCGTGAGCCATAATCTCATGATCGTCAATGATGTTCGGATTTTCATTACATAAACGGGAAATTTGATCGATGTGTACTTTTATTTCTTTGGCAGCTTCTGCTTTCTGCATTTCGGAGGAAAGAAGATTGTCCAGCCAATTTCCACAATCATTCTCGAAATCCTGCAATTGATTCATAACCTTTTCGATATCGAGATGGAATAAAGAAATAGAAACAGCTTGCAGCTTTTGGGCAATGCCGGTAAAAGTGTCGAGCACTATAATAGAACGTTCGTTCATGCTAATTACTTCAGTCCGATGTTTCAGTTCGGCAGCAGATTTAATATTTTCTAAATTATATACTTTCATTTTTGTATTGCATTTTATTCTTTTCGAGTTTCTTTTTCATTTTAACAGGCAAATTTCCATATTGGAAAGCTATATTCTTACTAGTTTCATCTTTATTAGTTTGTTAATCAGTTGTTTATTATTGTTTGCTCGCTACCTTTTCTATAAGTTGATAGCGTTATACTCTGTATAAATCAAAATCGATGCCATTACAAAAATTGCACTTTTATCTTTCGGCTATTTCATTTCCCATTTTAGAAAAAAGGCTTTCATATTGAAAATGTATAAACTAATTGACAAGTATATATCATATTGATAATAAGATATTTAAGTTGGTGGTATGACTTTTGTCATCTAACTGAAAAAAAGAATTATATAAAAATGAAATTGTATATCATATCAAACAGACTGCCCGTGAAGGCTGTCGCAGAACAAGATACCTTTGTTTTCTCACGTAGTGAAGGAGGTCTGACAACGGGCCTAAATTCCCTACAAGGCAATTACGAGAAACATTGGGTGGGGTGGCCCGGAATCTGTACAGACAAAGAGGAAGAAAAATAGGATATCTGTCACCGGTTGGAGGAAATGAATCTCCATCCCATATTTTTATCCGATGAGCAATATAAGAACTATTATGAGGGATACAGTAACAGTACCCTGTGGCCTTTATGTCACTATTTCTTTGCCTATACATTATATAGAAAGAGTTTCTGGCAATCTTACCAAGAGGTTAACGCTTTGTTTTGTCGGGAAATCATCCGCCTTGTGGAACCGGATGATTGGGTCTGGGTACAAGATTATCAGTTGATGTTACTTCCGGAAATGCTCCGCCAAGAGCTTCCCCGGTTGCATATCGGCTATTTCCATCACATTCCGTTTCCATCTTATGAGTTATTCCGAATTCTGCCTGAACGTGCCGAAATACTGAAAGGATTGTTAGGAGCCGATTTTATCGCATTTCATACACATGACTATATGCGTCATTTCATCAGCGCGGCCGAACGGGTACTCCATATGGATTTCAGTTTGGATGAAACCCGGATAGGCAATCGCATTGTGCGCGTTGATGCACTTCCGATGGGGATAAATTATGACCTTTACCACAATGTGTCACAACAAAAAAATGTTTGGAAAGCTATAGAACGAACCCGTCTCTTGTTTGGCAAACATAAACTTATCCTATCGGTAGACCGTTTGGATTATAGTAAAGGTATTTTGCACCGTCTTTATGGATTTGCCTCTTTTTTGGAACACCATCCCGAATATCATGGCAAGGTAACACTGGCTATGGTCATAGTTCCTTCACGTGATCATGTAGGCAGTTATGCCGAATTGAAAACCCGGATTGACGAGGAAATAGGTTCTATCAACGGACGATATTCTACAATGAACTGGACTCCGGTCTGCTATTTTTATCATGGTTTCTCATTCGAAGAATTGGCTGCCATGTATTTTATAGCTGATATTGCATTAGTCACTCCTTTGCGTGACGGAATGAACTTGGTTGCCAAAGAGTATATTGCTGTCAAGCAAGACAATCCCGGTGTATTGGTCTTAAGTGAAATGGCCGGTGCCGCTGTGGAACTGACCGACGCCTTGCTGGTTAATCCCAATGATACGGAGCAGATAGAAAATGCCATTTGCCGGGCATTGGAAATGCCGTTTGAAGAACAGAAAGAACGGATGCACCGTATGCAGTCTATTGTATCCGTACAGACTGTCAATAAATGGGCTGCCGATTTTGTAAATGAATGGCAGGAAGTGGCACACAAAAACAAGACCATGCTTCTTAAGAAGATAGGATCACAGAATATGCAGGAAATTCAGCATCAATACTTACATGCTAAAAAGCGTTTGATTTTATTGGATTATGACGGGACGCTGGTTCCTTTTCAGAAAAGGCCGGAAGATGCCTCTCCTACTCCGCAATTGCTGGATACATTGCAGAAACTGACTGCCGACCCCTTGAATCATGTGGTAATAAACAGCGGACGTGACCATTTTACTTTAGAGAAATGGTTGGGTGCACTACCTATTTCCTTTGCAGCCGAACATGGGGCCTTTTATAAAGAGAATGGTGTATGGCACAAGAATGTACACGCGCAGGAATGGAGCCCCGGATTACTTTCTATATTAAAATTATTTGTCAGCAAGACTCCTCGCTCCCATCTTGAAGTCAAAGAAACGGCACTTGCCTGGCATTATCGTGAGACCGATGCATGGTTGGGCAGATTACGTGCGCAACAGTTGGTCAATTCCTTGATATCTATTTGCTTGAAACAGAATTTGCAAATCATGCAAGGTAATAAGGTGATAGAAATAAAATCTCCCGAATTTACCAAAGGTTCAGAAGTAAACAGGCTTTTGCTTGCCACCCGATATGATTTTATCCTGGCAATGGGAGATGATACCACGGATGATGATATGTTTAAAGCCCTGCCTGTTACTGCTGTGACTGTAAAGATTGGTACAGCATCCGAGAGTGCACGTTACAATCTGCCCGTACAGACAGACACCTTGCCGTTTTTACAACGGCTGACAGATAAAAGCGTGGTGAAAGCAGCCTTGAAAAGTGGTTTGAAAGGGCAGCTATCATCGGCTATAGATTTTTTAAAACGGATAATAAACCACTAACATTACAAAAAAATAACCATGGACAATTTGAATTACGGTGTAATCGGTAATTGCTGCACAGCCGCACTGATTTCCGAAAAAGGAAATATTGAATGGCTATGTTTTCCAAATTTTGATTCACCTTCTATTTTTGCAGCTCTTCTGGATCGTGAAAAAGGCGGGACTTTTGGTTTTGAAGTTTCAGAAGACTATCACACCATCCAATCGTATGTTCCCCATACCAATATTCTTTCCACTACTTTTGTGTCAGAGCAAGACGAATTTGCGGTAGTCGACTTTATGCCTTGTTATGAGTTATATGATAATAAGGAATATTATCGTCCGGCTGAGGTCTATCGTTATATTCACTGGATTAAAGGTCGTCCCCGCATTAAAGTCAATTACCATCCGGCTTCCGACTATGCTCGTGGAAAAGCGTTTTTTAATGTAACTTCCCGGTATATTGAAACCTATTCTTCTTCTAACAACAAGGACAGACAATATCTGTATTCCTCTTTGCCGTTGCAAGGTATTGTAAACCATCAGGAATTTATATTAGAGAAAGATGAATTTTTTCTTCTGTCATACAATGAAAAGGTGATTCCTGTTGATATAGAGCGTGAGAAACTGGAGTATTGCCGCACGTTGGTTTATTGGTTGAACTGGACGGATCGTACAAGAAAGTTCACTATTTACAACGATATAATAGAGCGTAGCTTACTCACCCTGAAGATGATGTCTTTTTATAATGGCGCAGTATTAGCCTCTCTTACTACCAGCCTGCCCGAAGCTGTGGGAGAAGTACGCAATTGGGATTACCGTTTTTGTTGGTTGCGGGATGCCTCCATGTCCATAGAGACTCTTTTCAAGATAGGTCATGCCGATGCAGCCCGCAAATTCATGAAATTCATACAATCTACTTTTGTTGCCGAGCATGACACTTATCAAATAATGTATGGCATTCGTGGGGAAAGGAAATTGACTGAAGTTATACTCGACCATCTTTCAGGATATAAAAACTCCCAACCGGTGCGTATCGGCAATGATGCTTATCATCAAAGGCAGAATGATTCATTCGGCTATCTGATGGACTTGATTTACCAATATTACCGGTTGATGCCAGGTACATTGGATGAAATAGAAGATATGTGGGAAATGGTGAAAAGCATTATGACGACTGTGATGGAAGATTGGAGAAAGCCTGATAAAGGAATTTGGGAGATACGGGGCGAAGGACAGCATTTCGTTTCGTCCAAAGTGATGTGTTGGGTTGCTTTGGACAGAGGAGCCCGCATAGCCCGTATTCTGAATAAATATGAGAATAGCCGACGTTGGGAAGAAGAAGCTGATGCAATTAAAGCGGATGTTATGAGAAACGGATGGAAGGAAGAAATACAAAGTTTTTCACAAGCATACGGCAATCTGGATTTGGACTCTTCTTTACTGTTAATGGAACCTTATGGATTTATAGATGCTGATGATATTCGTTATCATAAAACAGTGAAAGCCGTCAAGCAATCCTTATTACACAAAGGATTGATGTACCGCTATAATACTCATGATGATTTTGGCTGTCCTTCTTCGGCCTTTACCATCTGTACATTTTGGCTGATTCGTGCACTTTATGTCATCGGGGAAAAAGACGAAGCACGCTGTCTGTTCGATGAAATTTTGCAATATTCAAACCATTTGGGTCTGTTCAGTGAAGATATTGATTTCGAAACAAAAGAACAATTGGGTAATTTCCCACAAGCTTATTCTCATCTGGCACTGGTAAATACTGCTGTGTTATTTGCGGAAGAAGATAAAAGGCTAATCTTTAAATAAGGAAAAATTTGGAGAAGGACTGATAATCCGGTATCTTCGTACAATTAAAATCAGGAAAATGCGTATAACAAAAAAACGGAGCCCAAGGTTAATCTTGCAGTCTTTAGTAAAAAACGGATGTCCATATATTATTATATGTATATGGTGTGTGTTGTCTGGCGGATGTGTTCAGAATAAATCCCAAGATTCATTGAAAACATTAAAAACAGAAATTCGACATATTATTAAAGATAAGAAAGCAACTATAGGAGTGGCTTTGATACTGGATGGAGAAGATACGCTGGCCATAAATAATGCCGAAAAATATCCCATGATGAGCGTTTATAAGTTTCATCAGGCATTGGCTGTATGTGATTACCTGCAAAAACGGCATATTCCACTTTCCACTTCCCTATATCTTGATAAAAAATATTTCAAACCGGATACATATAGCCCTTTGCGTGATAAATATCCCCAAGGCAATTTAGAACTTCCGATTAGTGAACTTTTAGTTTATACAATGCAGTCAAGTGACAATGTAGCCTGTGATATCTTATTCGATTATATAGGTGGTGTAAACGTGGTGGATGAATACATTCATTCATTGGGAATAAACGATGTTTCCATAACTGCTACCGAAGATGAGATGCATCAAGACATGGATGATTGTTACAAAAACTGGACAACACCAATGGAAGCAGCCAATCTATTGGAACTTTTTATGACTCAAGATTTCATGAGAAATGAATATACAGATTTTCTAAAGCATATTATGATAGAGTGTGGGACAGGCAAAGACAGACTGCCTGCTCCCCTTCCCGAAAGTGAAGTCAAGATAGGACATAAGACAGGAACTTCCGATAAGAATGACCGGGGAGAATACATTGGCATCAATGACATTGGCTTTGTAATTCTACCTGATGGAAGCCGATACGTAGTAGCTGTATTTGTCAAAGACTCAAAAGAAAATATGGAAACGAATGCTAAAATAATCTCTGATATTTCGGCTGCTGTTTACCGATATGCCGGGAATCGTTAAAATAGTGCTGTTTTGCACTATCTATAGAGACAAGAATGTTATAAATATAATATTATGGATTATCACATCATTAAAATATCTAGAAATAAAAAGCAATATCTGGACTTATTATTGCTTGGGGATGAACAGGAAACAATGATAGACCGGTATCTGGAGCGTGGTGACTTGTTTGTATTGGAAGATAATGGGATAAAAGCCGTGGGCGTTGTAACAAAAGAAGGTCCGGAAATTTGTGAATTGAAGAATATAGCGGTTACCCCTATTGCCCAGCGACAAGGATATGGTAGAAAACTAATAAACTACCTGATAAACCATTATTCAAAAGAATATACTCAGATGATAGTGGGAACAGGAGACGTTCCCGGTGTTCTTGCATTTTATAAAAGTTGCGGCTTTGAATATTCTCATTGTATAAAAGGTTTTTTCACGGAGAATTACGATCATCCCATTATTGACAATGGGATTTTACTAAAAGATATGATTTATTTGAAACGCAAAATAGGTTTTTAAAAGAGTGGAAAAAGATCAAATACTGAAATATCTCCTAAATTTAAACATTGTTTTCTATCGTTTTTCAATGAAATAGGTGTATCTTTGCACTATGTTAAAAACTCGTATATCGGATTTGGTATCGTAAACAATCTGTTCTCATAAATAGATTGTTTATTCGTGTATTCTCGGGATATTTTTTCGAGAGCAATTTCATATTACTATAATTTTATTTTTTAATTACACAGGGAGTATGGCTATGCTTTCAGTGTATGTTTAATATATTACGATAATGAATAATGACAACAATACAATTCTAGGATTCGATGTAAATTTGATTTGTGATTTTTTCTTAAATACGGAGCGACAAGGACCCGGAAGTCCCGAAGTAACTCTTAAAGCATTAAGCTTTATAGATAATCTTACCGACAAATCCCTTATTGCCGATCTCGGTTGTGGAACAGGGGGGCAGACAATGATCTTGGCACAACATGCGCCGGGGAAGATTACAGGCATCGACTTTTTCCCGGGATTCATTGAACGTTTCAACAAGAATGCCGAGAAACTGAATCTCCAGAATAGGGTGAAAGGCATAGTCGGTTCGATGGATGACCTTTCTTTTGAAAAGGACTCTTTGGACTTGATCTGGTCGGAAGGAGCCATTTATAATATCGGCTTTGAACGAGGCTTGAAAGAGTGGCGCAACTATTTGAAACCGGGAGGATACCTTGCCGTTTCTGAAAGTGTCTGGTTTACCGATCAACGCCCGGCAGAAATTCATGATTTCTGGATGAGTGCTTATACGGAAATAGATACGGTTCCCAACAAAGTAGCCCAGATACAAAAAGCAGGATATATTCCAGTTGCGACATTCATTCTTCCGGAGAATTGCTGGATAGAACATTATTTTGCTCCTCAAGCTAAAGCCGAGGAAATATTCAGAAGAAAACATGCAGGAAGCAGAATCGTAGAAGAATTGATAACATCCAATCATCATGAGGCTGAGCTATATAGTAAGTATAAAGCATATTATGGCTATGCATTCTTTATCTGCAAAAAAGGATTCTCACTGAGAAGGTGAGCGAATGACGATACAAAGAAGTATAAAAAGTGATTAACTCGGTTTAATAGAATAAATGATTCAACTTACTTTTAGGGAGCTTTTTCAGTCTCCCTAAAAGTCTTTATTATAAACGAGAATATAAAGCAAAATACTTCCAAAACGGTGCAGCCATCAATGATTGTTTCACCTCATCATTCAATAACAACGCTTTTACTTCTTCTTCATCCAGCAAATGCACTGTCAGATCTTCAGTTTCTTCCAAATGCTGGGTAGAGATTCGTTCTACCTCCGTAGCCAGATAACAATGAGTGATATTTGTCATGGTGCTGGCATTTGCTGAAATAGTCATAAGTTTTGTCCAATTTCCATTGCCATACCCTGTTTCTTCGTACAATTCGCGTTGGGCAGAAAGCAAAGGCTCTTCTCCGGTTTCACAAACTCCGGCGCAAATTTCATAACGTGTTTCTTTTATTCCGTGACGGTATTGGCGTACTAATACGAATTTACCCTCTTTGGTGATAGCAATTACATTTACCCAATCAGGATATTCCAAAATATAATATTCAGGAATTTCAACTCCTGTAGGTAGTTTAACCCGGTCACGGCGTGCGGTCAGCCAAGGGCGGCGGATAAGATATTCACTTTCAATAATCTCCCATTTTCTATCGTCTGTGCTCATATAATAAGTTTTTTGTTTTATATTCTACATTATAAAATTTATTCTTGCCAGTGGCTTAATTGATTATACCGGCAAAGGTACATTAATCCATTTGCATTAACTATAACACTCCCATTCTTTTTGAAGAAATTCAGGAATGAATTATGTAAATGATGAAAAGACTTTAGCTAACTTTGCAGACAATGATAAATTTTATTCAGACAGAATGGAAAATAGAATAAGTCCGGAGTCTTCTCTATGGAATCCTTGGCATGGCTGCCATAAGCTAAGTACAGGTTGCCGGCATTGTTATGTATATCGCGGAGATAGTAAACATGGGAAAGACAGTTCCATAATAACCAAAACCGGACAATTCAATCTGCCCGTGCGACGGAAAAAGGATAAGACTTACAAGATCCCTTCCGGCAATCTCGTCTATACTTGTTTTACCTCCGATTTTCTGATAGAAGAAGCCGATGAATGGCGTATAGAAGCATGGAAAATGATGCGGGAACGATACGATCTTCATTTCTTGTTTATAACTAAACGCATAGACCGGCTCGGCCAATGTCTGCCTCCGGATTGGGGGGACGGGTATGATAATGTTACCATTTGTTGCACCATGGAAAATCAAGACAGAGTGGATTACCGTCTTCCTCTTTATAAAGCAGCTCCTGTAAAGCATAAAATCATTATCTGTGAACCGTTGTTGTCCGCTATAAACTTCAAGGGAGAACTCGGTACATGGGTAGAACAGATTGTGGTAGGTGGAGAATCGGGCAAAGAAGCGCGTATATGTAATTATGACTGGGTATTGGACATTCGTCGGCAATGTATAGAAAATAATATAAGCTTTTGGTTTAAACAAACCGGATACAGATTACTAAAAGGAGAACGTGAATATAAAATAGCCCGTCAATTTCAACATACACAAGCTAGAAAAGCAGGAATAAACTATTCTGGGAGATCTAACGGCAATAATTATAGTGATTAAGAAAGTGTTTCATTTTGAAAGAGCCCCCTTTTCATTTTGGTAAGCTTTAGTCTTTGATGACACGCTTATGGCATTGTAGCTAAGCCGTTTGTTTTATTGGTATATTCTTTGCCTGTTATAAAAGGACTGATATTAAATATGCGGAAAATTGTTATATTGCCAATATGATAAAGTAACAAATGGAAGACAGAGAAGAAAGTTTACAGCATTTTTTAGATTTGATTAAACGTTCACGGCGTGGAAAGTTTAAAATCTATATCGGAATGATAGCCGGTGTAGGGCAAAGTTATCGTATGCTGCAAGAAGCTCACGAAATGTTGGAGAACGGTGTAGATGTACAGATAGGTTATATTGAAACGCACGGACGTGCAGGAACCGTTGCTATGTTGGAAGGATTGCCTGTTATCTCTCGGAAAAAGATATTTTACAAAGGTAAGGAAGTGGAAGAAATGGATCTTGATGCCATTCTTCAGTTACATCCCGAACTGGTTATAGTAGATGAATTGGCACATACCAACATCGAGGGCAGCCGGAATGAGAAACGTTGGCAAGATGTAATGGAATTGTTGGATGCCGGTATAAACGTAATTTCTGCAGTTAATATCCAGCATATAGAAAGTTTGAATGAAGACGTAAAAGGCATAGCAGGTATAGAGGTTAAGGAACGGATTCCGGACAAGGTGTTGCAGGATGCGGATGAAGTGGTAAATATAGACCTTACTGCCGAAGAACTGATAAACCGGTTGAAAGCCGGGAAAATCTATCGCCCTGAAAAGATTCAGTTGGCACTGAATAACTTTTTTAAGACAGAGAATATTCTTCAGTTACGTGAACTGGCACTAAAAGAAGTGGCCTTTCGAGTCGAGAAAAAAGTTGAAAATGAAATTGTTACAGGCGAAAAGGGCATCCGGCACGAGAAGTTTTTGGCATGTATCAGCAGTAATGAACGGACTCCTCGACATATCATCCGTAAAGCGGCACGGCTTGCTTCCCGGTACAATACGGTCTTTTTTGCCCTTTATGTACAAACGCCTGCCGAAAGTACGGAACGTATTCCATTGGCAACACAGCGGCATTTACTTAATCATTTTAAACTGGTTACCGAGTTGGGCGGTGAAGTTATCCAAGTTTCATCTTCCGATATTATGGGAGAAATAATTAAGACTTGTCGTCAACGTGGAATTACAACTGTCTGTATGGGGCATCCTGCTTTCAAAATGCCCGGTGCATTATTCAGTCTTTCCAAATATCGAAAATTTCTACACTCTTTAGCAGAAATGGACATAGATTTGATTATACTTGCATAAAAAATAAAAGTTATGAATATAAAGTCGAAACTAACCCTCGCCATAGGGATATTGGTGGCAATGATTGTACTGTTGGTTGTACTTTCTGTTGTGAATTTGCAAATACTGACTGCCACGGAACCTGACAGTCCGGCAGCAGGTCCCGGATTACAGCGGGCTTTATTGTGGATATATGTTGTTGGTGCCGCATGTATATGTATTGGTATTGGTATGTGGTTGCGTCTTCCCGCATCAATTGATAATCCTATTAAAGAGCTGACCAACGCTATACAGGAAATTGCAAACCATAATTATGAGAAACGTTTGGAATTGAACAGCAGTGAAGAATTTTCAGAAGTATCTAAAAATTTCAACCGCATGGCCAAACGTCTGGAAGATTATCATGCAAGTACTTTATCCGATATGATGGCATCTAAAAAATATATGGAGACTATCATCAACAGTATCAACGAGCCTATTATCGGTTTAAATAATGATATGGAAATCCTGTTCATCAATGATGAAGCATTGAATGTGATCAACCTGAAGCGTGAAGAAGTTATTAAACATTCTGCACAGGATATTTCCCTGCGCAATGATTTGTTGCGCCGCCTGATTCGTGAATTGGTGGAAATTCCTGGGGAACCAGTCAAAGACAAGGAAAAAGAAAAGAAAGAACCTCTGAAGATTTATGCGGACAATAAAGAGAGTTTTTTCCAAGTAAAATACATGAGTATTTCCCAACCGGGGAAAGATGGGGTTACTATGGAAAAAAAAGGATATGTCATTATGTTGAAGAATATAACCGAATTTAAGGAACTGGATTCGGCCAAGACCACATTTATCTCTACAATCTCACATGAATTGAAGACTCCTATCTCGGCTATTATGATGAGTCTGCAATTATTAGAAGACCAGCGTATCGGAGCTTTAAATGAAGAACAGGAAGATTTGGCAAACAGTATCAAGGAAAATAGCGAACGGCTGCTTAATATCACCGGCGAATTGCTGAATATGACGCAGGTAGAATCAGGAAAACTACAGTTGAAGCCTAAGATAACCAAACCTATAGAGTTGATAGAATATGCAATAAAGGCAAACCGTGTGCAAGCCGAGAAGTTCAACATTCAAATAGAAGTGGAGTACCCTGAAGACAAAATAGGTAAACTGTTTGTCGACAGTGAGAAGATAGCTTGGGTGCTGACCAACCTTCTTTCCAACGCCATCCGGTATTCACCGGAAAACGGTCGTGTAGTAATAGGGGCACGTCAGACAGATGATGGATTCATTGAGATGTTTGTACGGGATTTCGGGAAAGGGATTGATCCACGTTATCATAAAAGCATCTTTGACCATTATTTCCGGGTTCCCGGAACTAAAGTACAAGGAAGCGGCTTAGGTCTGTCCATTTCCCGGGATTTTGTCGAGGCCCATAATGGTACGCTTACAGTAGACAGTAAGCTGGGAGAAGGAAGTACGTTTGTTATGCGGTTAAAAGCATGATCACAGCAGGGATATTCAGTAAATGTCTCTAAAAAATAAGATGGCATATGAAGATGATAGGG
>ENA-OPRV01001258-OPRV01001258.1-human-gut-metagenome-genome-assembly--contig:-NODE-1258-length-13772-cov-2.832689_pt1 | contig 13772 bp, 8 predicted proteins | sample MGYA00241896_ERZ501886 | MGnify/ENA primary metagenome ERZ501886 (study PRJEB25962, sample SAMEA2042452) | human gut metagenome | biome: human gut; feature: human-associated habitat; material: faeces... | reverse complement strand
GGTAAACATAATTTTCCACCAATCAATAAATCATTGGGGTGTGGATAAGAGATGATACGGCTTTTGGATTGATCCATTAAGACAGGAACATTATGTGAATAATCTGCCTTTGTCTTGTATACGTAAACAATTGGAGAGGCAACAGACCGAACTTTGGCAGAAAGCACTGAAGGCTTGTGAGGATTTCTTCCAGGCCAATAGTACCAACGGCAACTATTTCGCCCTTGTACAGCCCACTGGTGACAGTGAACAAGACTATTGCAACGCTTTCCGTGCCGCCTATTGGTTTCGTGGTAACAGCGAGAAGGTGATTGAAGTGCATGCCGGTTTGGGCACAAACGCTTGGAATGGTGACTGGAATGTAGAAGGTATGGATGAGTTCGGTATGGCTCTCTTCACCCTCGAATATATGGAAATGTTTGGTATGGCAGACGGTCGTAACTTCCCTTACGATGACGTGTTCAATACTGATAACCCCAACAACGTAGATATCTTTGTCAATCGCGACCCGCGTCTCTACGAGACAATGGTAGTGAATCGCAACAATCTTGTCGAGCAATATCAGGGGCTTTCGAGCACCGAGATGTGGCAAGGCGGTAATGTCGACCAGACCTTCAATCCTGCTGTTACCGACAATCCATGGTCTACCCGCATGAAACTGTTCAAGTATCTCCGCGACAACGGCTATGCAGCATACTATCCGACCAATTTTGCTTATCTGCGTATGGCTGACATTCACCTTTGCTACGCTGAAGCACTCGCACAGACAGGCAATCTGCAGAAAGCCTGCGACGAAATGAATAAGGTGCGCGCACGTGTAGGTCTTGGCAAGGTAGAGGCCATGAATCCGGAGCTCAACCTAACTGCCAATAAGGACAACTTCATCGAGCAGCTCCTTAAGGAACGTGCTTGCGAGTTCGGTTATGAAGACTCCCGCTGGTATGACCTCATCCGCTACAAGAGGTCTGACATATTCAAGAAACAGGTACACCAGCTACGTGTATGGCGCAAGGATGCCAACGGCAACAAGATGAATCCTGCCGACTACAATGGCAACACGAGCCTTGAACCCGGTGAACCTTGGCCGAACTGTATCTATGAGAAGATACCTTGTACCAACAATATCCGCGTATGGTGGGATACTGACGACCAGACGAGCAAGTGGACTGACAAATGGTATCTCACGCCTATTTCACGTGATGAAATCAACAAGGGCTATGGCCTGAACCAGAACCCGGGTTGGTAATCCAGATTTTAAACATCAATAAGACTTATAGAATATGAATATAAATAGAATGTTGATGCTTGCGACTGCCGTTGCCTCTCTCACGGCAAATGCGCAGGTAAAACTCAACGACAAGAATGCAAATGCCTATGATTTGGGTTACGGTGTGGAAATAAGCAATTTCCTCAGCACCGCTTCCGCTACCACAATCACAGGCGAAGAATTGCAGCAGACTTCGGCAACTAACCTTGCCCAGGCCCTCTATGGACGTCTGCCGGGCCTCACGGCTCTATCGCAAGGCGGCTTCTCAGGCGATGAAAATAAGGGTGCCACGTTTAATATTCGTGGCTTTCACACGCTTAACGATACCGGCATTCTCATCCTCGTCGATGGCTATGAGCGTCCCATCGACCGCCTCAGTGTAGAGGAGGTGGAGAGCGTTACCGTCCTCAAGGATGCTGCCGCCACGGCACTTCTTGGCCATGAGGGTATCAATGGCGCTATACTTGTGAAGACAAAGCGTGGCGCTGAAGGCAAGACACGTGTCAAGGTGGGCTACAGCCATAAGTTCCAGTTCGACCCTGAATTCGCAGACATGGTGGACGGTTACGGATATGCCAGCGCTTTCAATCGTGCCCGTCGCAATGACGGACTCTCTGCCGCATACACCGAGCAGGAGCTTAACCTCTTCAAGGACGGTTCCGATCCGTACTTCTATCCTAACGTGAACTGGCGCGACCTTACTTTCAAGAACACTGCCGAGGAAGACCATGCATACGTTTCGGTGTACGGAGGTACGAACAAGGTGAAATACTACACCCATATCGATTATACCGATGTGCGCGGTGCTCTCAAGGATACCAAGCAGGCAGACTACAATGCGCAGCTGCGCCAGTCGAAGGCCAATATCCGTACCAACCTCGACTTCAGCCTCACCAACACGACTCTCATGTCGGTGAACCTCTTCGGTATGTTCCAGGAGAGCAAGCGGCCCTCAGACCTCAATGCTGACGATGCTACAGCTGCTGTCTACGACCTGCCGGCAAGTGCTTTCCCCTACAAGACCTCAACAGGTATCTGGGGTGGTAACGAGGCGTACGGTGATGCCAACCCCATTGCCAAGATTCAGGAGTCCGGCTTCTACAAGACCCATCAGCGCCAGCTGTGGGTGGATGCCAAGCTGTCGCAAAAGCTCGACTTCCTGCTCGATGGCCTGAGCGTATTTGTCAGTGCCGGTTATGCCAATTCGTCGATTTACGCGGAGAATTCGCACAAGTCACACCAGTATGGCTATGAGCGTTACACCGGTGCCATTGGTGACAAGAACAACGTAGCCCTGAACACATTCGGCAACAAGGAGACCAACCTCACCTTCAGTAACTGGAATGCCGGCCAGTGGTGGAAAGCAAAAGCTACCCTGGGTTTCAACTACAAACGTTCGTTCTTCGACAACGACCACTTCAATGCTGCCGTTCTTTATGATAACAGTGGTTCGAGCACTGACGGACGTGGAAACACCTACTATCGTCAGAACATCATGGGAGTCTTCCACTACGATTTTCAGAACCGCTACGTTGCCGACCTTGTGCTTGCGGTGTTTGACATAACAAAACGGGTAACGGCTCCAGCCGTACCTATCCCTCCAAGTGGGCATTCTCACCCACATTGTCGCTCGGCTGGATTTACGCTGACAACAACGAGGGTCTGCTCAACTACGGTAAGTTGCGCGCATCGGCCGGCATCCAGCATACCGATTATATGCCTACCTATGGCATGTGGCTTCCTACATGGGATGTTACGCACGGTTATGTGGTTATCGGCAACAACTATGGCGCTACATGGGGCGCATCGCTTGGCTCCTTCCCGACCACCGATTTCTCGCAGGAGACATCTACGAGCTTCAACTTGGGCACCGACCTTCGTCTGGCAAATGCTCTTGACATCTCTGTGGATGCTTTCTACCAGCTTCGCAGCCACATCATGCTCTCTGCAAACTATGAGAATTCATCGGTGGTGGGTATACAGTCGTCATACAACGATGTTGGCGAAGTCAAGAGTTACGGTCTTGAGTTAAGCGCCAAGTATGCGAAGAAGATCACTTCCGACCTCAATCTCAACTTGGGCGCCAACTTGTCGTGGGCACGCAATGAGGTGAGCAAGTATATCGGCACACCTACTTATCCGCTGAGCAACCCTGTAGGCCACCGTGTAAACGAGGCATGGGGACTCAAGTCGGCAGGCTTTTTCAAGAATCAGGCCGACATCGATGCCAGCTATCGTCAGGAATACTCTACCGTAAGCCCTGGTGACATCAAATACCAAGACCTCAACGGTGACCAGGTAATCAACGAGTTCGATGTGACCAGTCTCGATGGTGCTACTGGCATCCCTGAACTCAACTATGCCTTCAATGTCGGTGTTGAGTATAAAGGTTTCGGTCTGAACGCATGGTTCCAGGGCACTGGCAACTACATGAAGTATCTGCCGTCAGCCATATGGGGTGGTATGGCCGACAACGGCAACCTTTCAGTGGACTACTACAACAACTGCTGGGATGTGGCTGGCGACAACGCTCTCTACCCACGTCTGACAACTCAGAACAACAGCAACAACAGCCAGGCAAGCAACGTATGGTACAAACCTGTCCACTTCTTGAAGATGCGTAACATCGAGGTTTACTATAAAGTTCCTGCAACGGTGCTCTCGAAGCTCTCTCTTAGCGCAGCCAAGGTGTTTGTTCAGGGCGAGAACCTTCTTTCCTTCGACAACGTCGACGCTATGGATGCCGAGGTACTTTCGACGGCATATCCCATGTTCAAGGGTGTCAACATCGGTGTCACATTAACTTTCTAATTAAAAATACATTTATGAACAAGATAAAATATGCTTTTTTAGGTATAGTTGCAGTAGCCTTTGCAGGCTGCGCCGATCTGGATTACAACGAAGCTTCGAATCGTGACGAGGACTGGACCTACAACAGTCCCCTCAATGGTGTCAAGGCTCTTGTCTACGATGTCTACGCACAAATGCCGAGCGAATTCAAGGATAATTCCTACGGTAATGGCGCCATGATAGCCAGTGCCACAGACGAGTCTGAGTTTGCACTTTCCTTCTCGCCCATTCACAAGTATTTCAACGGTGGTTGGACTCCTTCGAACCCTTTTTCAATTACATGGGATAGGTCATACCGTGCCATCACTCAGGTACACATGTACCTTGAGCGCATCCACAAGATAGACCTGTCGGATTATGAATATGATCCCGACTATCAGACCATGGTACAACAGTTTGAGATATTTCCTTACGAGTTGCGTTTCCTTCGTGCCTATTTTTACTTCGAGTTGGTACGTGCCTACGGTGATGTGCCTTTGGTGACCACAACCCTCACCAATGAGCAGGCCAACAGCGTGGAACGCACTCCGGCCAAGGATGTGTTCAGGTTCATCATCAATGAATTGGATGCCGTGGCTGAATACCTGCCCGTGTCGTATAATGACATTCCCGGTCAGGAAATCGGTCGTGCCACCCGTGGTGCTGCCCTTGCGCTGAAGGCACGCGTGCTACTTTATCAGGCTTCACCTTTGTTCAATACAGACAATAGCAAGGAGCTTTGGAAAGAGGCCGCTGCTGCCAGCAAGGTAATCATCGATAATGCACAGCGCTGGGGCTACAAGCTCAGCGAGTATGCCAACCTGTGGGGGCACGATACATTCACCAATCCTGAATTTATCTTTGTTCTTGGCACTCAGGCAAGCAACACCTTCGAACAGTACAATTATCCTGTGGGTGTGGAGAACGGTAACTCCGGTAACTGCCCTACACAAGCACTGGTGGACGCATACGAATATCAGTTCGATGGCAAGACATTCAAGGAGAAACATCCTGGAGATGTCGATGTGACCGCCGAGAATCCATACGATGGCCTCGACCCGCGTTTCGCACTCACTGTAGTGAAGAACGGCGACCTCTGGCCGTCCAACACCGCTCAGCAGATTGCCATCGAGACGTATCAGAACGGCTTCAACGGTGCTCCTAAGTACGGCGCAACTCCCACGGGCTACTATTTGAAGAAGTTTGTGGACGGCAATTGTATCACCACAGCCAACAACCAGACTACAACACGCCACAACTGGATTGTGATGCGTCTGGCCGAGGTTTACCTCAACTATGCGGAGGCCATGTACAACTACTACGGCAATGCTGACGAACCGGGCGATTTTGGCATGTCGGCCAACGAGGCTGTCAATGTGCTTCGTAACCGTCCGGACATCATGATGCCTGAATTCCAAGGAAACAATGGCTTTGAAGAGCGCTACATGCGTGAGCGTATGGTAGAGCTTGCTTTCGAAGGGCAGCGCTTCTGGGATGTACGTCGCTGGAAGAAGGGTGCCGAGTTCTTCAAGAATGTGGATGTGGCAGACTTCAAACTGGATGGAAACGGCAACTTGATTCTCAATCGGGTGACTAAGACTCGCCAGTGGGATGAGAAGTACAACCTCTATCCGATTCCGCAGTCTGAAATTCAGAAGAATGGCAATCTGAAGCAGAACCCCAATTGGTAAAACAGATTCAACGAAATTTCAAACGAATAAGATTTATGAAAAAACATATTATATATCTTCTGGTCTCAGGATTCGCATTGCTGTCGAACATGGCACTGACCTCGTGCAGTGATGATGATGTGGAGGATGCCAACGATGTGCTTGTGGTGAAGTCCGTCCTGCCTACAAAAGTTATGGAAGGACAGGTTGTCACCATCACTGGTACGGGTCTTGAGAAGGCCACTTCCGTTGTGTTCCCTGGCAATGTCTCTGTGAACAACATTACCAAAGTAGGCAACGGCTATATCTCTGTAATAACTCCTGCCGGCGTTTCTGCAGAGGGGGGAACAGTAACAATAGAAGCCGACGGTGAATCGGCAGAGTCGGTCATGACGCTGACTATTGGCAAGCCCGAGCCTTTGCGTGTGGCTCCTCTTGACAAGGAAATAAAAATCAACGAATGTGTGGAGGTGTACGGCAACGACCTCGAATTTATCACCAAGGCTTACTTCCCCGGTGAAGAAGGCAAGGACATTGTTGTAGATGCAAGCAACTTTAAGCGTAAAGCTACCGGTTCTCTCTACATCTATTCGCCAATGGGTATAAAAGCCGGACTTGCCCAAGTTGTCCTCGAAGACTGCAGCGGCAAAAAATATACTTTGCCAGAGGTTACGTTGTCTGACGAGATTGTAGGTGGCAGCGAAGAAACCGGAGGTGAAGGATACACTCCAATCTGGAAAGGCGATGTCTATATCTACGATTGGGCCAACTGGCAGTATCTGACATCAGACCAGCTGAGTCTTGAAGGTTTTCAGATTCAGGAAGGTCTTATGATTCGTCTTACCTTTGATAATCCCGATGGTGCCAGCGTATGCGTATGTGATGGCAATTGGGGGGCACCCGATGTTGACGGCGAAGGCAATAACACCGTGTGGGTTGCTGCAGGTACTACCGAACTCGAATTTCCCATATCGCAGGGTATGGCAGAAACTCTGAAAGCTGGTGGTGGCATCATTGTCGGTGGTGGTAACTACACACTGAAGAAGATTGAGTTGTTCCGCGAGTATCCTACACTTTGGGAGGGCGAATACACTACTGGCTGGTGGTGGTATCTCCCGGCATCTGAGCTTGACCTCTCGGCAATAACGCCAGAAGCCGGCCAAACTATTAAGTTCACGTTCACTCACCATGATGCTCCTCAGACTTTCTGTCTGTGTGATGGTTGGTGGGGTGCTCCTTTCATCCGCGATGGCGGCGAAAGCGGTAACAACATTGTTCTTGCCGCTGGTGAGGACTTTCTGGAATTTGAAATCTCGGAAGGTATGGCGGCAACGATGAATGGCGAATCCGAAACCGCTCTCATCATTGGCGGTGACATAACAATTACCAAGATTCAGATTAAGACAGATTAAACTCTATACAAAGGAGTCAGAGCCTGATATCTGTAAACATTTTAAGTCTGCCGGAGAGCTAAAGTTCTTCGGCAGACTTTTTGGTAACTTATGCTTGCCGCATTTCCTCTTTTTATGTGGTTTAGTATAACCCATCCGAGGTTGTCGTGTTTCGGTTGCGCTCTCTTCTATAAAGTTTATTTCTGCAAACATCTGTCATGCTGTCACACAAAGGGGGGTATCCTTTTGACCATAAGCCGATTAAAGCGTGACAGATACCCGTGATAGATAGAAAGCATTACAACCATCCGCCACACTTTCCCACTTTTATAAAATATTGCGTTGCATATTTGTTTTGTGGGCTATGAAAATAGCTATAGTCTTAGTTTTCGGTATGAAACTTTTGGTTTTGAAGCCAAATACGGACAGTTTTTGCAAGTAAAACTATTAGTTTCAAGGCTTGAAACTCTTGGTTTATACAGTGAAAAACTATCATTCCAGCTTGTCGGGTGTCAGCAAGGGTATCTGCATAAAGGTGCTGTATTCTGGAGCAGATTTGAGGAGTGATACCCTATTTCCTTTTTCTGATTGCTGTTATATAGGGAACATCTCATTTGAGGAACGGGTCACCGTTCTTGTCTTTGCTCACTACCCAGCGGAAAGCATTAACCAATAGCAGGTTCTGTGTACCGTCGATAAACTCTTCGTCACCATGCCCCATATTCAGGTAAATCATTCTGTAATTCTTGTTGGACCATACGATGGGGAAGTCGCCAAAATTCACTACATCCTTGATACCCAGTGGATAGTTCTTGGGAGATAGGGACAAGAGTACTTCTACGTCCTTGTTCTGGCGGGGGCTGGGAGTCCATTGGTACCATTCGCTGGCGGGAGCCACGAATGATGCAGGCAGATTCTTGGTAACGGGATGTTCTTCGTTGTCGACTTCGACCAATACCGGCTGGGGAGGCCAGTTGTTGCAATAGAACACCCCACCACCAAGAAACTTAACGAACCAGGGCCAATGCGTGTTTTTGTCGTTGTAGGCAGCTGCGTGGAAACCTACCCAACCGCCTCCGTTTTCCATGTATTGCTCAAAAGCATCGCGTTCGGCCTTGGTGTTGGGGGATGTGTTAAGCATGATAATGACATTGTATTCTTTCAGTTTCTCGTATGGGTATTTTGAAAAATCGGTAGTAATATCCAGAACAAAGCCGTCACCGTAATTGAGCTTCTTGAAGAAAGTGGTTGCTTGTTCTGCAAATTGTACGTGTGCTTCTTCCGCATGTTGCGTGTAATAAATCAAGGCCTTGAAGCGAGGAGCTTTGGCATAGTTTGCCGGATAACCTTCGGGGACTTGTGCGTACGTCAGCAGGGTGCAAGCCGTAAACAATAAAATAAACAGATGTTTCATAATTTGTAATTTATAATTTATAAGTTATTAATTCTCCATTATCTAATATTCCGCAATCAGAGACAGCCATTTGCCTGCCGAGGTAATCCATACCTCTTTATAACAGGCATTGTTGGTTTGCGGCCAATAGGGGACATCGTCGTTACCCAGGGTACGGATACCAACGGGCATCTCTCCTGTCATTTCTCCCGAAGAGAAGGTATTCAGTTGCGGATAGTTGTGTCCTTCTCCATAAATCAAGGATTGTCCGAAAGGATTCTTGCCTACGGTCCAGTACAACTGTTCCAGACCGATGTTGAGCAGTTCCTTGTCCTTCAGGAAGTTTCCGCAGATGGCGGCGGACTTTCCGTTGGAAAGATGGATGGCGGTATTGCCGTTGAAAATGTTGAACCACACGGGGAAACGTTTCATGTAGTGCTCTTTGTCCAGTTGTACTCCTCGTTTAATCTGTTCCGTGTACAGTTCCTTGGCATTGGCAGGGGGAAACAGATGGAGGGCGTAGAAGTTGGTGGTATCCTTATATTCCTCTGCATGGTAAACACCGCTTGGAATCATACCGTAGGGATGGGTATACTTCATCATTCCTTTCAGATAGTCTCCATATAGTTGTATGGAATTCACCCATTTAGGGTAATCGGGGTGCTCCTTCTGGGTTTCGCAAAGCATCACCATAGCCTGCATATAGACCTGCTCGCGCGACTGGTGTATGTAATGTACGATGGATTTGCGGGATTTGTCCCGGTAGAAGAATCCGCGTGTCCCGTCTTTGTCTTTCAGCGGTTCCGTGCGCTGGCAGTCGAGGGTGTAGCGGATGTATTCGGCGGCGATGTCCGCATAAGAAGGCTTTCCGGTCAGCTTGTATAATTGGCTTGCCGACCAGGAGATGGTAGCCATATACTGACTTTTCGAAGTGTTGTAACTGTGTTCGTAAGGCTGGACGAACTGGTCGAAGCCATCTTTTTTGAACTTCTCCATAGCAAAAGCGAAATCTTCTTCGGCCACGCGCAATAGGTATTCCTGCAGCATCGGGTCGTTGTCCAGCGTCATGGAGGCGTAAGCTTCGTATCCGGCATAGAGAAAGTTGTCAAATGCCATGTTCTGTACACGTACGGAAGATATGTCGTCCAATGTATTGAACACACCGTCTTGCCAGATAAGCAATCCCATGCTGCTGGCGCGGTAACCATCGCCGTAGCGGTTCTTTAGGATGAACTCTACTCCCCATTCCGCCTCTTCACGCAGGCGGGCGGCGAGGGCTGGGTTGATATTTCTTTGTTTATTATAGGCTTCGAGCAGAGCAAAGGTCACGTCTCCCGTCTGCAAGGTTTGCTGGGACAAGTCTCCTGCATCGTGCCATCCGCCGGAGTAGGAGATGCTGCGTCCGTCATGTCGGGACATGAGGTCTACGTGGCAGGTGGAATGCTTGCCGGGAACCGGATGTCCACAGCGCTGGCAGAAGATGAAGTTCAGCACTTTCCATTGTGAATCTTCCCAAAGTCTTTCTCCAATCCGGAAGGTGGGAGTTAGCGATGTTCCGACCTTCAGCTGATACTCTCCGGGATTATTGAAGGAGGTGAAATCAATAAGGCCAAATTCTCCGAGAGTGGTTTTCTCTTTTCGGATGTCTCCTTCGTAAGCTATTTCTCCGGTTGGGGTAAGCAGTTGGAAGCGTTTTCCGGCGTCTATGGTGAGGTTTGTGTTGATGAGGGCGGTTTTGGGGTGGTTGACGGCATAGCCGGTTGTCGAGTAGGAGATTTTTCCATCGGCAGGTATCCATCCGCTGACTTTCTCAGGGGCTTTCACCGTTTGCAGTTGTAGATTGTCCAGGTAGTAGATAGCTGAATCTCCTATTGTCCGGTCTTTGCCTTTGAGGGCTGTGCTGAAGGTGATGGACATCACCTTGTCGCGCTGATACTCGTCTATTTCGAGGAAGCATTGGTTCCACTCCTTATTAATAAGGTTAATGAGGTGTGAACCCGAAGGCTGATTATATCCTTTCTTGGCAGGAGTATCTGCATTGCGAAACGTGAGGTTCATGTTGACGATGCGCGCGCCGTCGCAATCGGGATAGATGGAGAATACGATGCGGTTGTACTTCTCCAGATTGGCGCCGTCTAGATGATAGGTAACACTGCTGTTTCCGTAGGTGGCATAGTCTGGGTCGGAAGGAGAGCTGGTCGCCCTTTTCCCGGTGAATGTGGGGAATTGCAGTTTGATGCTGCCTTTGCCGGAAACGGTCTTTTCCGTACTGAAGGACATGCTTCCTGCGCCGGAATGACTCCATCCCTCTGTACCTGCCGAGCGGGTGAGAGGAGCGCTTTGCAAGACCTCCTTTTTCCATCCGTTGGTTTCGAAAGAGTTTTCAATATCCAGGGGGAGGGGTTGATGTATCAGTCCGCTTTCGTGGAGTTGTCGTTCCAGTTTGGGGTCTTGGGTCAGACGTGTCTGACCGTATGCGGCAATACTGCCGAGAGATAAAAGGTATAAAAATAATAATGTCTTTCTCATGTTGATGTCAACCTTTGGTTTCGGTTGCAATGTTAGCCATTATTAGGCAGAAGGAGGTTTGAAAACTGCCATAAAAGCTTTAAAAGCTATCCGAAGTAGAGGAAATATGAATTTCGGTAGATGTATAATCCCTATGATGTACGACTTATAATGCCAAAGAAAATACTAAAATCGTATTTTCATAACAGAAGAAAATTGTAACTTTGCGAAGTTATGTCACAATGTTAACCTATGATGCGTATCTTGATTTTAATAATAATGCTGTTGCCATGTTCGCTTGGTATGTATGCATCTGCAATAGATAGCCTTTTGTCTGTTCTGGATAAGACTATCGTGATGCGTAGACAATACGAGGAAGAAAAAGAACGGTATATTTCTTTGATAAAGGATGAGTTGAAGCAAGGGAGGCTTACTGACATGGAGCGTTATCTGATACAAAATCGTCTTTTTGCCGAATATAATTCTTATATTAGTGATTCTGCATTACATTATATAAATGAAAATATTCTTATTGCCACACGGCTAAATAATAGGCAATGGATAAATAGTTCTATATTAAATAAAGTACATATTCTAAATACTTCGGGCCTTTTTGTTGAAGCAATGGAATTGCTGAAATCGCTTCCTCGTAACACGTTGGAGGGTGAAAATATAGTGGACTATTATGTATGTTTTGAAAACCTATATCTCTATCAGGCAGAGTACGCCACTGATCGGAACTACGTGAACAATTATCTTCGGATAGCAAATTTATATAGGGATTCTATAATCAGCCTAGTACCGGAAGATACTTATAGATATGTAGTCGTGCATGCACCTCAGCTCATTGACCAGGGAAAAAGTCAGGAGGCTATATGTTTATTGAAGAATTTTTTACCTCGGTTGAAATCCAATACGCGTGAGTATGCAGTAGCTACTTCAATTCTGGCTTTTGCTTATCATGTCGTGGGGAACAAGCAGAAAGAAATGGAAGCACGTATTAGCAGTGCCATTGCTGACATTAGGGCAGTGGTGAAAGAAAATTATTCTTTGTGCGCATTAGCGGAATTACTTTATGGAATGGGCGATTTGGAACGTGCTAATCACTATATCAAGATTAGTATGGAAGATGCTAATTATTATACTACTCGGTTGCGTAGTTCGCAGAATTCCAAGATGCTTCCGCTCATAGATCGTGCTTATCAGCAAGAAAAGGAAATACAGCAACAGCGGCAGAGAATGTTTATTACAGGCATATGTATCCTTTCTGTTTTCCTTCTATTGACAGTACTGTGTGTGCTATGGCAAATGAAAAAATTGTCTTATGCCCGTAAAAAAGTTGTTGCTGCCAATTCTCAATTGAGTATATTGAATAGTGAATTGAAGAAGCTGAACAATTCTCAACATGAGGCTAATGAACGATTATTGCATACTAATCAGACTCTTACGGAAGCCAATCATATTAAGGAAGAGTATTTGGGACGTTTCCTCAGTTTAAGTTCCTCTTATATAAGTAAGATGGAAGAATATCGCCGCATATTGAACAAGCAGGCTGCTGCCGGTAAACTTGAGGAGTTATATCGTACATTGAAGTCCGACCGTTTCATAAATCAAGAGTTGAAAGAGTTCTATCACAATTTCGATGTATCTTTTCTTAAGATATTCCCTAACTTTGTAGAAGAATTTAATCGTTTGTTGCCAGTTGAAGAACAATTGCATCCTAAAAATGAAGAATTGCTTGTTACCGAACTGCGCATATTTGCACTGATTCGTTTAGGTATTACAGACAGTGCGCGTATTGCAGAATTTTTGCGTTATTCCATAACTACCATCTATACTTATCGTTCCAAGCTAAAAAACAAGTCTCTTTGTAAAGAGGACTTTGAAGAACGAGTGATGAAAATAACTTCTTTTTGATTTTATCCTCCTTTTGAGGCTTTCTTCTGCCTTAAAAAGTTTAGAAATGATTTAGAAATTAGTAGCAATAGCATTTTTGTAATGCGTTGTTTTATAGTTGATTGCCTGTTGCAGGACTTTAGATTTTTATCTCAGCCCAAATCGTGCGTTTGTTTTGATAATACATTTGCATCAATCTATTTATTGTTTAACTAATTTCTAATAAGATGAAAAAGAAAAGTCTAAAGAGATGCCTTAAAAAGCGCATGATCCTTTTACTGGGTTTTCTTATGATGACTGGTGTTGCTGTTGCACAACAACTTCAGGTACAAGGAAAGGTGACCGATGCTACGGGTGAAGGTCTTATCGGTGCAAGTGTATTGGTAAAGGGTACAACTTCGGGGGTGATAACTGACATTGACGGTAACTATGTGTTATTGAATGTCAATCCTGATGCAATACTTATTTTTTCTTATGTAGGTTACCAAACGCAGGAACTGAATGTATCCGGTAGAAACAAGATTGATGTTGTCTTGCATGATGACCAGCAGGTGTTGGAAGAAGTTGTAGTAGTGGGCTACGGTTCATTGAGTAAAAAAGAAGTTTCCAGTTCCATTGTACAAGTGGATAAGAAAAATTTTAATTTGGGGGCTATGAATAACCCGATGGAAATGGTATCGGGAAAAGTCGCGGGCTTGAATGTCAATACGCAGGCAGCTGCCAATCCTAACTCCAGTTCTTCATTACAAGTACGTGGTGCAACATCTGTTTCAGCAAGTAATAGTCCTTTGATTGTTATAGATGGTGTGGCAGGGGGG
>ENA-OPRV01001257-OPRV01001257.1-human-gut-metagenome-genome-assembly--contig:-NODE-1257-length-13786-cov-2.844440_pt1 | contig 13786 bp, 7 predicted proteins | sample MGYA00241896_ERZ501886 | MGnify/ENA primary metagenome ERZ501886 (study PRJEB25962, sample SAMEA2042452) | human gut metagenome | biome: human gut; feature: human-associated habitat; material: faeces... | reverse complement strand
ATTCCAGAAACGAGAATAAATCAAGTGTCCCGTAGCATGTTCGGTACCCCCTACATATAAGTCTACATTCTTCCAGTACCGGTCAATTTTCGGGTCAACCAATGCTTTATGATTGCGCGGGTCCATGTAGCGCAGATAATATGCGGAAGATCCGGCGAATCCCGGCATGGTATTCAGTTCCAATGGGAAAACGGTTACATTATCAATCTTTTCGTTTTCTACCACGCATTTGTTCGCTGTGTCCCACGCCCATTTCGTAGCGTGTCCCAATGGAGGCTCGCCTGTTTCGGTAGGCAGGAACTTGGCAACTTCCGGAAGTTCCAGTGGCAGACAGCTTTCTTCGATTACATAAGGCATTCCGTCTTTGTAGTAAACCGGGAAGGGTTCACCCCAGTAACGTTGACGTGAGAAGATAGCGTCACGTAAACGGTAGTTTACTTTTACGCGACCCAGATTATGTTCTTTTACATAGTTCTTGGTTTTTTCAATTGCTTCTTTGATAGTCAGTCCGTTCAGGGAGAGGTCACAGTAAGGAGTGACGTCCGGACGCGGAGAGTTGCAGACGATACCTTCTTTGGCGTCGAAACTTTCTTCGCTGACATCACAACCTTCTACCAACGGGCGGATTTCCAATCCGAAATGCTTGGCAAAGGCGTAGTCGCGGCTGTCGTGAGCAGGTACGGCCATGATAGCTCCCGTTCCGTAACCGGCCAATACGTAGTCGCTGATCCAGATAGGTACTGCTTCGCCTGTGAACGGGTTGATCGCATACGAACCACTGAATACACCGGTAACGCTGCGGTCGGCAATACGTTCACGTTCCGTACGTTTCTTAGTACGGTCGAGGTAAGCGTCTACTTCCGCTTTTTGTGCAGGAGTGGTTAATTGTGCCACCAATTCACTTTCCGGGGCCAACACCATAAAGGTAACACCGAACATGGTATCTGCGCGGGTGGTAAAGATTGTAAATTCGAGATCACTGTCTTTTACCTTGAATTGAACTTCGGCACCTTCCGAGCGTCCGATCCAGTTTCTTTGAGTTTCTTTCAGAGAATCTGTCCAGTCGATAGTATCCAGTCCGTCAAGCAAACGTTGTGCGTAGGCGGATACACGCAGACACCACTGGCGCATCTTCTTTTGGATGACGGGGAAACCGCCGCGTTCGCTGACGCCGTCCACTACTTCGTCATTCGCCAATACCGTTCCTAATTCAGCGCACCAGTTTACCATTGTTTCGCCCAGATAAGCGATGCGGTAGTTCATCAGGATTTCTTGCTTTTCCTTTTCGCTTTTTGCGTTCCATTCATCGGCGGTGAAACTGATTTCTTCACTGCAAGCGGCATTCAGTCCCTCGTTTCCGTAGACAGCAAAGGCTTTTTCCAGTTCTTCGATAGGGCGTGCTTTCTGCTCGTCGTTGCAATAATAACTGTTGAACATTTTTAGGAAAGCCCATTGTGTCCAATGGTAATATTCCGGGTCGCAAGTACGGATTTCACGGTTCCAGTCGAAAGAGAAACCTATTTTGTCGAGTTGCTCGCGGTAGCGGTCGATATTGTTGATGGTAGTGATGGCCGGATGCTGTCCGGTCTGGATAGCATATTGCTCGGCGGGCAAGCCGTAAGCGTCGTATCCCATCGGATTGAGTACATTGAAGCCTTGCAGTCGTTTGTAACGGGCGTAAATGTCCGAAGCGATATATCCCAGCGGGTGTCCTACGTGTAGTCCGGCTCCTGAAGGATAGGGGAACATGTTTAATACATAAAATTTCTGCTTCGATTCGTCTTCCGTAACTTGGTAGGTTTTCTCTTCCACCCACCTTGCTTGCCACTTCTTTTCAATCTCCCTGAAATTGTACTCCATAGTGATAAAGTTTTTATTTATAGTGATTTATATTGTTATTTCTAATTTGAGGCACAAATTTACGTGATTTGTCCCAAACTACCTAATATTTGTTTGGGTATTCCTAGGAGGCTTGTCAGTTTGTTTATAGAGCACATATTGTCTCATATTCAGTCCTCAAAGAACGGAATTTAAGAACCAAATTAAAGAACCGATTCAAAGAACAAGGCTATGACAGGACAGGTATTTATTAATGAAATTGTAAAAGCTAGTTTTAATCTACGCCAACCTAGAAGTAAGAGGCCAACTAATATTTATTTGATAGTACGCATAAATCAGAAGCAAGCAAAACTATCGACTGGGGTAAAAGTCTATCCAGATCAATGGAATATCAAGAAACAAGAAGCATATATAAGCTGTCGTCTGACAGAATCTGATAATATAAATAATACTATTTGCAATAAAAAGTTATTAGAATTAAAAAGTCAATTTGAAGAATTTAAACGTTATCTTTGCGATAATCCGAGTAAGTTAGAAAATTGCTGGGAATTATTACGGAAATACATATACAAAGATTCTGATATGCGAAAGACTAAAAAAATAAATGCAATACATTGGTTACGAGATGCTATTGCTAACGATAAAACAATCAAGACTTCTGGTGAGCATAAAGGAGCATCGACCATGGAAACATATTTAATAGTATTGAAGGACTTCAATAATTTCTTATTAGAAAAAGGTAGGGAGGTTATTGGCTTTGAGGATATAAATCTAGCTTTAATCAAGGAATATGAAACTTATCTGTTTAACAAAAAAGTTAAGGGGGAACGTACTACGGCAACCAGCACTGTGGGCAATAAGTGCGTACAGCTTATTAGTATTATAAAAAGAGCGGAGCCTTATAATTTAATAGACATACATGAAGCTAAATTGGATAAATACACCAAACCTAAAAGTAGACAGGGAGATGAAAATGAAATATCCTTATCTGAAGAAGATATAAATAAGATACATTCTCTGAAACTTTCAGGCAAGGAAGAAGTCGTAAGGGATGTCTTCATTCTACAATGTTGGACCGGACAGCGTTTTAGTGATATGCTTTCCTTAAACAAAGGCATTGTTAAGGATACTGATAACGGGCAAATATTAGAGATTGTTCAAACGAAAAGAACTCACAGAGTAGCGATCCCGTTATTTCCTGTAGCTTTAGAAATATTGAAAAAGTATAATTTTAATTTACCTGAGATTTCTAAAAACACAATGTTGAGATATTTAAAGATAATCGGTTTTAAGGCAGGTCTTACGGAAGACCATATTGTAACGGAAGACAGAGGTGGAAAAGTCACCAATTCAATCAAGCAGCGTTGGGAACTGATAGGTACCCATACCGCACGGCGTTCTTATATAAGCAATATGCTCAAACGGGGGTATGACAGTCATCTGTTAATGAAGATCACCGGACATACTACCGAAGAAGCATTCAAGAGATATGTCAAAGTCCGCTCGGAGGATGTCGCGTCGTTAATCCTCAAGACAGAGGCAGGCAGGGTAAAAGACAAATTACCACAGGAGAGCTCTCAAGAGAATAATGTCCCAATGAATAGTAATCAAACACTAAAGGTAATAAAGGAAGGAATCGAAGAAGGCCTAAAACCGCTAAAAAAAGAACTGTCTGATATAAAAGAAGTCATGCAGTATATAACCATTAATAAAAGAAGCATACGGCCTGTCAATGCTCGTAGACTCATTGCTATGGTAGTTTCTTTAGAAAAAGATAATACTCCCTCTCAAACGATCATCAACATGTTAGAGGCATCAGGTATCATAGGCTCAGTTAGTGTTACAATGACAGGCGCCCAATACTTTCCGATGCAGAATATGAATGAACAGGTGCTGAAAGAATTGAAGAGTTTAGCTGTGGAGGAAAAAGACCTTAATAACAAATAGTAATTTCTCCCTTTCTCACCCTCTCAAACTCTTATAGATGAGAATAAATTGAAGCGCAGAGATCGCACTGCTACTAAATGGTGCACATAGCTTCAAATAACATAAAACAATTTCCGGGTTGACTCCAATACTTAGAAGATCATTGGGAGATTCAATTCGAAGGATAGCAGCGGTACCAGTAATAATCACAGCTACAGTCTGGGTAATGAAAGTATGACAGTCTATCAAAGAGCCAAGTCAGGACGAAGAGTCTTGACTATTACATCTTATGTAGAAGGCTAAATGGCTACAATACGATGACATCGCTGTAACAGTAACATTATTCTCCTCTGACAATTATATATTACTTCCTCAAATCATACTCAGACACTTTATTTTGAATAGGAAATTAAAAATTAATTTCTTAAAAAATCAATGGCTCTTTAATAGATACCACTTCATAAAAGATAATCCTTATTTCAGTTTCATTCCTTTATTTAATAATGTACAAAATTATAAGGAATCACGGAAACACGTACTGACTTTTACAAATATATTTCAAATTAAATTTTGAATAAACAAAACGAATTCTGTCACCTGCCGAATAAAAAGAACCCCGATGTAAACTGTTATTCATATCAGGGTCTAAGCACAGCCTTTACTTTATTAATCTAACGATTCATAGCAAAGAACTTTTCAAATTTCCTCTGCGAGAGGTTTCATTATAAACGTAAACGTGAAATCCTTGGGAACAATCGAATATTTCATTAATGGACGAGCCCCCCAAGAATCAATTCCACCGACTCCCATTATCTTATAATCAATGGTCAGGACAGTTTCTTTTCGTGGTTTTAAATCCACATTATGCATAGCTCCCCTGACTTCCTGCGTCAAATCTTCAGGAGTAAAATGCAAAGTAGAGAAATTAAATAAAGGTACTCCTATAAATTCGATTCCTACCCCGCTGCTATTCATTATCTTCAACCTGCGGGTGTCAGTCTTATAGCCATTTTCCTGAGGACTTTCATAGGCAACAAACTGGTTAGTAACCGTACTTTCATATCTATCTACGAAAGCTGCCGCTTTCCTGTCCGGATAATTCTCCATCGGTCCCCGCCCATACCACTCGATATATTCAAAACCTTCCGGCAGCTCCATCAGCATACCGATACGAGGTATCAGCGGTAGCTCCCTACCGCCACTCTTAAAATCATTTCTCACTTGTATTTCACCAGTACCGGAGATGCGATAAGTAGTAAACAACCGACTGCCCGTTGAAGGTAAATCATATTCAAACTCTACCACCACATTACCCGATTCATCCTTTGCAGCATTCGCCTTTCTCAATAATTTACTGCTACCTGCATGACGCCATACAGCATACTCCTTATGCATTTTATATCCCAAATCATTATCATTAGGAGCTTTCCAAAAATTAATTTCCGGTCCTGCACTGATTAATTGGGTTCCCGCGCTCACGAATGAAACCAACTTCCCTTCCAATAGGTCAAATTTTACAAACATCTTTCCGCAAGTAACCGATGCATGTTTCTTTGTCTTCTCTAATTTTACTTCCGGAAATCCGTATGTATGATTATTCACCGATACACTTGTCTCATTCGGAAGAGCTATCTGCTCGGTTGCCAGTTCAAAAGCTGCCGGAATCAAAGGTTCCTCCCGAATCGTTTCCGCCGAAAAATGAATAAAATATTCTTTCCCCGGTTCTTTTTCAAGATTCTCCAGCCCTAATTCATAAGACTTTGTTTCTCCCGGGCTAATCCTCTTCGGGAAGAAATGCCCGGCTAAAACCATTTCTCCGTCAGCTTTCACGACCCAATTAATTTTAAAATTATCCAGTGTAATGAAGTCATATAAATTTGTCACATTTACACGAAAACAGTTCTCATCAGCCGCCTTGATTCTTATAAACTGATGCACTTTTTTTACTTCGGCAAGGGCAGGATGAGGAGTACGGTCGGGGCTCACAAGACCATTCATGCAGAAATTCCGGTCGTTTGCATGATTTTCCGCACCCAAGTCACCACCAAATGCCCAATATTTTTGTCCTTTCTCATTATAAGCAGCAATTCCCTGGTCAACCCAATCCCAGATAAATCCTCCCTGCAAATACTTATATTTTTCAATAGCGTCCCAATAATCCTGAAAATTACCCAAGCTGTTCCCCATCGCATGAGCATACTCACACTGAATTAACGGGCGTTCCTGCGGGCGGGATACATAAGCCAACATAGAATCAAGTCCGATATACATAGGGCAGACAATATCCGTATGAGCCTTTTCCCCTGCCCGTTCATACTGAACAGGACGCGAAGGGTCACGCTCCCGAACCCATTTTGATGTAGCTTCGAAAACAGGTCCGTCGCCGGCTTCATTTCCCAACGACCAGATGATAATGCTCGGATGATTCTTGTCCCGTTCAACCATACGTTCCGTACGGTCCATATGAGCGCCTAACCATGAGTCTACTTTTGCCAGAGTTCTCTCACCATAACCCATCCCGTGGGATTCGATATTCGCCTCATCCACCACATAGAGGCCATACTTATTACATAATTCATACCACATCGGGTCATTGGGATAATGACATGTACGCACCGCATTGATGTTATTCTGTTTCATCAGGCGAATATCTTCCAGCATTGATTCCACAGAGACTACATGACCTTCGAACTCGTCATGTTCGTGGCGGTTCACACCTTTTATCAAAACCGCCTTCCCGTTAACCAACAACTGTCCACCCTTCACTTCAACCCTTCTGAAACCAACATCGGCCGAAACCGATTGCATCACAACACCCTTATCATCCTTCAATGTCAACAACATTTTATAAAGATTAGGTATTTCCGCACTCCATAGTCTGGGTTCCAGCCTGCCGCCCAAAAAGCGAATTTGCTCACGCTTGCCCGACACCTTAACTTCTTTCTCCTGCATCCACACCACGTTATTGCCATCATACAACTTAGCCTGCAAAAAATAAACGCCCTTTTTAGAAGTATGATTTTTAAGCTCCACATCAATAGCCGGAGAAGCATTGATACAGTCCTCGTCCAAATTGGGGCGGAAGAAAAAATCCCTTATGCGAACCTTAGGAGTAGAATATAAATACACATCCCTTTCAATACCACTGAGACGCCAAAAATCCTGGCATTCGAGATATGAACCGTCGCTAAACCGATATACTTCAAGAGCAAGCGTATTCATCCCTTTTCTGATATACGGAGTTATATCAAATTCGGCAGGTGTCTTGGAATCTTGGGAATATCCCACTTTCTTTCCGTTTATCCAAAGATACATAGCTGATTTCACAGCCCCGAAATGAATAAATACCTGCCTTTCCCGCCAATTCTCCGGCAAATAAAATGTATGCCTGTACGAACCGACCGGATTCCAGTCTTCGGGCACGTACGGTGGTTGAGGATTCTTTGGCTCAAACTCATAACGTGTATTTATATAAATAGGAATTCCATATCCCTTTAATTCCCAGTTTGAAGGTACTTTTATCGTTTTCCAGGCAGAAATATCATAATTCTCCTTATAAAAATCGACCGGACGGTCCGTCGGCTTTCTGACCCAGTTGAACTTCCAGTCTCCATTCAGCAGCATATAATACCCGGAAGACGACGGTTCATTCTTGAAAGCTGACGTCTCATCCCCGTAAGTATAAAACGTCGAATAAGGGTTCTCTTTATTTATAGCAAACACTCTTTCATTTTCCCAATCATTCTGTTGAGCGTGCACGACAGAAAGGAAAATAGAAAAAAATATGATTAATCTAAGTCTCATAACTATTCATTTTAATATAAATCTACAATCAACAGATTATCACCGGCTACTTAATCTCCTCAACAGGGAAATTAATATCTCTTGCCGTCCAGTTTGTACTATAATTTTTCAATCGTACCAGAAAATCATCATAATCGCCCGCACCGGACCAGGCTATCTCGGAAGCAGCCGCAATACGTGGAAAAGTCTGATATTCCACATTTTTGTAAGTGGGTTGCCATTCCGTCCACATCTGCACACCAACACCTATGATATTCTTCTCATACTGTTTCTCCAGCCCTTCCGGAATCGGTGAAAACTGATACATATGCTTCAACGGTGATTTCTCATAATCATAATCGAGATAAGTGTCCGTATGAAGAGAGTTTACTATTTGATAACCCTTCTGCGCTGCTTCCGTGATAAGCTCCACTTCACCCCGCCAGAAATGAATGACAGTCTTTTTCGACAAAGTAGTCGTCACCTGTCCATAATCCTCCGTATTCTCAAAATTGTGCACATTCTTTCCCATAATTTCGTTCCATCCCATCATACGCTTACCTTTACTCTCCAAATAATTGGACATGTCATTCGTAAATTTAATCTGTGCATCAGCCGGACTGTTTAATCCGTTTTTCTTCATATAACTCTTCATCTCCTCCGACGCACTCCATGTGTCAAAAAGCACTTCATCACCTCCCACATGAATTATTTCGGAAGGAAATAGTTCGCATACTTCATCCAACACATCCTGTAAAAAAGTGATCACTTCCGGAGAAGCTATATTATAACTATCCTTATGCTTGCCGAATACCGCCGGAACTTCCTTCAACTCACCCAAAATCCCTAACCAAGGATAAGCGGCAATAGCGGCACTGGCATGTCCCGGCATTTCAATTTCAGGAATCACTTGTATATGCCGTAAACGCGCATATTCAATAATCTCCTTAATGTCATCTTGTGTATAAAAACCACCATGAGGCTTGCCCGAACGTTTGCCGCTCTCCCAAGTCCCTATCTCGGTATCATTACGAAACCCACCAATTTCTGTCAGTTTCGGATATTTTTTAATCTCGATTCTCCAACCCGCATCGTCTGTCAGATGCCAATGAAACTTATTTATCTTCAATGCTGCCAGCTCGTCCAACATCTTTTTGACGAACTCTTTCCCATAAAAATGACGGGCCTCATCCAATAAATATGAACGCCAGCCAAAATCAGGATAATCACTGATTTTCACTTGTGGAAGAGTTAATACCCCATTGTCCCTTTTAACCAATTGCCGTAAAGTCTGAATCCCATAAAAACAACCTTGAGGAAAATTGGCTTTAATCATTATCCCCGATTTATCCACAGACAACTCATAAGCTTCCGGATTATCGTTCCCTATCTTATCCAACGCCAATGAAACCGGTAATGCTCCCGACTCATCCACTTGTTTATCCTCACATATATATTCGTTCCATTCGTCAACAAAGGCAGCCAGATAAGCAGATGTCTCATCCAGCTTTTCATCCGTAACTTCAATCTTGAAACCTGACTTTACATTAAAGCCGTTTTTACTTCCTTCCAGACTTTGAGGTTTTGGCAACAGACTCACTTCCTGCGGAACACATCCGGCAAGTACCGGCAATAAGATTGCAAATGCCCATACATACTTTATACTACTATACATAATAAAAATGTTCTGATTAATATTTATTTTCACTCGAAGCGGACTATTGCATATGGTACAGTTTTTTCAACGAACTATCCAAATACTGCTTCGTCAGTTCATCCGAATCTCCATATTTTTCCCGTAAACGTTCCAAACGTAAGTGGAGTTCCTTCTTTACCTCTGCATAGCTCTCGTCATCGTAAACATTACACATCTCATCCGGGTCTTTTTTCAAGTCATACAATTCCCATTCATCCACATCATAATAAAAATGAATCAGTTTATAGCGCTCAGTAGTAATGCCATAGTGTCGTTTGACCATGTGCCAGCTCGGGTATTCGTAATAATGATAATAATGTTCTCGGCGCCAATCTTCCGGCGTCTTTCCCTCAAGCAGAGGAAGCAGACTTTTTCCTTGCATGTCTTCCGGTACTTTTACTCCCGCCATTTCAAGAAAAGTCTCTGCAAAGTCCAGATTAGACACCAAGTCAGTGTTCACCGAACCCGGTTTAATTACCCCCGGCCACTTGATAAGCAAGGGTGTCTTCAACGATTCTTCATACATAAAACGCTTGTCAAACCAGCCATGCTCACCTAAATAGAAACCTTGGTCGGATGAATAAATCACAATCGTATTTTCGTCCTTTAAGGTATTCCTGAATCTGACCCACACTTTTGTCCACCGAAGCAACACAAGCCAGGTAATCCTGCATATACCGCTGATACTTCCATTTCAACAGTTCTTTACCTTTCAAATCTTTAGAATGGAAATCCGCGATAATCGGTTCATACACTTTATCCCAGGCAGCCCTTTGTTCCGTATTGAAACGTCTGATAGCCTCCGTCCCTTCCTTACCGTATATTTTCAAATCTTCCGCCAAACGCAAAGTTTTTTCTAACGACAAATCCTGCTCTTTAGCTGCCCTGCCTAGATTTTCATATTTATCAAACAAGTTTGCAGGTTCCGGAAATACCACATCTTTGTAGAGTGACAACTCATTCGGTCCCGGCTTCCACTCCCGGTGAGGAGCTTTATGCTGCATCATCAACATAAACGGCTTATCGCTCTTCTTTGCCTGTTCGATCCATGCTTTTGCTTTTTCAGTAATAATCTCTGTCACATAACCTGTTTCCGTATATTCTCCACTCTCTTTCAGGAAAACCGGATTATAATAATGCCCCTGACCTACCAGTACTTCCCAATAATCAAAACCCGTAGGTTCCGAACCTAAATGCCATTTTCCTACTATTCCCGTCTGATAACCATTTTGCTGTAATAACTTCGGAAAAGTTTGCTGCGAACCGTCGAATACTCCGCCGTCTTCATTCGACATGAAACCGTTCAAGTGACCATATTTACCTGTAAGCACAACAGCACGCGAAGGTCCTGAGATTGAATTTGTCACCAGGCAACGGTCAAAGCGCATCCCTTCCGCACCAATCCTATCAATATTAGGGGTAGGAGCATAGTCTTTCAGCCTACCTCCATAAGCGCTAATGGCTTGATAAGCATGATCGTCGCTAAAAATAAAAATTATATTGGGTCTTTTTTCCTTTTGCTTTGTCTTCTTCTTTATATTACAAGAAACCAACGAAGCCGTTATCACAACCAACGTTATTGATTTTATCATATTCATCGTCAATTCAATTTTTATTATCTTTACCTACTATTTTATTCTTACATAATCCACCAGAATCCACTCATCCTTTACCTTGACAGCGTTCTCCACAGCCAATGTAATATCTTTCGAATCATTTTCACGAGTATTAATAACAGCTACAGCCAACTTATATTTTTTACTCTCTAGCTCTGAAGTATCAAAGGCATTTGAAACGTTTATCTTTTTTCCATTTACCAGCTCACTCACCTCTATATTTTCCGAAAGCCACTTCCGGACTAAATTATTCTCCTCGTCAAATAAAGCAAAAGCTACCTTATATTTGAAGCCTAAGTTCCTGTTATTATTCGGTAATACGCCGACTCCCATATTAGTCCATGTATGGTCAACATCCAGTGTTCCTTTTTCCACTGAGAAAGAAATTGAAACAGGTAATATCCGATACCCGCCATCACTCAAGAATTTCTCCGCTTGTGCCGGAGCATCTTCCAAATAACGCCTGGTTTCAGCAACAGTACGCATATCCAGATAATTGGCATGTGTCTTCAAAGCCAGGTTGACCACATCTTCATAATACTCCGCCCATGTATTCCATAGCTTCCTGCCTTCCTGCTCAATATGATAACTGATGTCATTATCGCCCCAATAACAAGCCTCCGATACAATAACTTTATCGGGGAAATACGTAATCAGAGCTTTTTGGTCGGCTTCGGTAAACCATTTGCTGGCATAACCATCCCGACGCGGTGAAAATCCCAACTCATCATATACCACTTTCTTTTGCCTGTCATCACGCACCCCGAAGTTAACCACATTAATAACTTTATCAAAAGCTTTGGCATAAGCCTTTACAATCCGGTCATGCGTTTCATATTTTTTATCCGGATCTTTATATTTGATATTATGCTCTTCACCCCACCAGCCAAGACCGTAGCTGTCTATGTAATCGACAATGGACGGATCATTAAATTTCTTTCCGAAGGCTTCAATAAACTTCGTATATTTTTCAAGAAAATACTCATCGTCTGCGTAAGGCGTCTGTTTTCCCCAATGCTCGTATGTCGCCGCTTTCTCCAATACATACTTGGGGGTACCTGTATGCACAAATGCTCGGAAAGCCAATCTCAAATTGCGGTCCAACGCACCCTGTATAAGATTTATAAAAACAGAATCACACTCCCATGCATACTTTCCTTCTTCGGGTTCCAGATCCTCCCACTTCCAACGAAGATAAAATACACCGGCATACTCTCTCGCAGCCCTATCCTGATGTATCCAATACTCTTTTCCGTCAGTATGACGCTTTCTACCTTCCGAATAAAGCGACCAACCCATATACGGGTTTTTAAGATTATGGGTAGTATCCGGTATATAATTTGTCGTTTGTTCTTCTTTATTCATAAAAAAGCTGCAAGATGACAGATAAATGCAGCTGATGATCACACATATATGTTTTATCATATTTTTCACTCCATTTCAACAGCAACATCATCCACATAAACCCATTCACCACTGATAATCTTCGGATATTTAATGGCTAACGTTATATCTTTTGAGTCATTTTCACGCTGGTTTACTATTCCTACCGCCAATTGGTAGGTACCTGACTGAATATCTTTCAAATCAAATTCTTCCGTAACCGATATTACATTGTCACCTATAAGTTCACTTACTTCAACCTTGCTTGAATACCATTCCTTTATCAACTCCTGTTTGTCATTAAACAAGGCAAAAGCTACTTTGTATTTATATCCCAAATGGTTGTTGTTGTTTGGAAGTACACCGACACCCAAATTTTTCCATGAATGTTTTATTGTCATTTTTTCACCTTTTATACTTCCATTCACTTCTTCCGGATAGATACGGTAACCTCCTTCAGCTACAAAACGTTTCACCTGATCTCTGGCATCATTAAGATAGCGTGAAGTTTCATTAGTCGTACGCAAATCCAAATAATTGGCATGGGTTTCCAAAGCAAGGCTTACCACATCCTTATAATATACCGACCAAGACTGCCATTTCCCATTTTCATACGAACTGATATGTGTAGTTCCCCAATAACAAGCTTCTGCTATAAGAACTTTACTTGGATAATGTCTTGCAAACTCTTTTTGTTGAGACGCATTAAAATGCGTACTGGCATAGCCATCTCTACGAGGAGAAAGCCCCAATTCCTCAAAAGCCAATTGTTTTTCATCGGCAGCTCTTTCAAAATTGGTCACTACAATAACTTTATCAAATGCTTCAGCATAAGCATTCATTATACGCTTTAATGAACTAATCCTATTACTAGAGTTTTTCCATCCATAGTGATGTTCCTCTCCCCACCAGCCTAAACCTGTGCAATCAACATAATCTACCATAGAAGGATCATTAAACTTCTCGCCAAAAGCCTTGATGAATTTTGTGTATTTATCTAAGAAAACAGGATCATCAGGATAAGGATTTTTGTGCCCCGGTTCTTCTATATAATATTCGGCTCCCGCCTCTATTACATAATCCGGAATTGCAGGTTTTTCACAATCGCGGCTATTTGCTGTAACTCTGAAAGCTAAACGAAGTCCTCTATCAAGTGCTCCCTGAATCAACTTCTTAAAGTTATCATCATGTTCCCAGGCATATTCTCCCTCTTTGGGCTCAAATGCAGCCCATGGCCAGCGAACATAAAAAACTCCTGCATATTTTTGAGCCGCCTCATCCTGCAAAGTCCAATATGTATCAGCATTATCCTGTGTCTTTCCTCCTTCAGAATACAGTGCCCATCCCATATATGGATTCTTCAATGTCTTTTCCGTTTCGGCTTCATAAGTTTTGTTGAATGAAATTCCCTTAAAACCAGTGTCATCGTTTCCTTCATTTTTATCGCATGATATGAGTCCTAAGAACATGGAAACAACCGTCAAATATTTTATATTGATATTCATAATTATATTCTAAAATAAAAGGGCGGAAGAAAATATTC
>ENA-OPRV01001235-OPRV01001235.1-human-gut-metagenome-genome-assembly--contig:-NODE-1235-length-14004-cov-2.685999_pt1 | contig 14004 bp, 9 predicted proteins | sample MGYA00241896_ERZ501886 | MGnify/ENA primary metagenome ERZ501886 (study PRJEB25962, sample SAMEA2042452) | human gut metagenome | biome: human gut; feature: human-associated habitat; material: faeces... | reverse complement strand
TAACTTAAAATATTTTTTTTGAATTTTTTTAATTTTTTTGAATTTTTCTATTGACATTATCCAATTCCTGAGTTATTATAAGTGAGCAGTCGACGAGCGGAGCAAACAAAGCGAAGTAAGCCGGTTGACAAAATGCAGGAATGGCGGAATTGGCAGACGCGCAGGCTTCAGGTGCCTGTGGTTGCAAGATCGTGTGGGTTCATTTCCTGCATTCTTTTTTATTTTATCCAAAATCAAAAGGAGCTGTTGCTTCCCGGAGGAACTTTCATTCGGAAGGCAGCAGCTCTTTTATTTTTTCCATTTTTCCTCCACAAAATACCAGGAAAAAAGTAAAACCCGGGTCCTCTCCCATTTTCGCTATGATGTAGTCAGTTCAAAGAACAACACATTTCCAAAACAAAAGGAGGACCTGATCATGAAGCCATAAATCTCAGACACCGATACACGTTAACTTCATTCATATTTACAACAGGAGGAAAAAATAATGACAATTAGATTTAATACTTATGATTACGATGCACTTTTTGGCGCTTTCACAACATTTTTTATTATAATGGCTGGTTTTGCTATTTTAGTCTGGACTATTTTCTATTTTATAAAAAAATCCGATAAAAACAAACCTGTCTTCGCAACACGTGCAAAAATCCTTGAAAAAATCACAGATACTCTCTTCGTTGGATGGTATCTTGTAGAATTCGAAAACGGAGAACGTTTAAAACTCAGAACTTTCGAACCACGTAAAGTATTTTTTTCTGCAGGCGATATCGGAATCCTTCGCTACCAGGGAATCACCATTCTCTCCTTCCAGAAAGAAAACCGTCCACCAATGCGTTGAAAGGACATTTCCTATGATACATGTTCGATCTTTCCGCACTGCCGGAAAATGCCACGGATTTGACATCAGCCGGTGTCAGGATCAGATCAGAATACTTTCCGATGCCACACAGACAACCATAGTTTTATGCGACGGGGCTGGAAGCAGCCCCTATGGTGGCATTGCGGCCAGTGTAGCTGCCAGTACTCTGGCCGGAAATCTTCATCTTAATTTCGAACAGTATCTTCATGGTGCCCTTCCCGATATCCGGATGCAGCTGACCAGGACTGTGGACACTGAATTAAAAAAAATGGCAAAAGAAATGCAGATCGATCCCCGGCTGCTGGCAACAACCATGCTTGCCATTTCCATAGACAATGACGGCAGATTTGTCGGTGTTCATCTGGGAGACGGCAGCATCTTGTGGAACGTTGGCAGCAGTGATCTCCTTAAGACTGTCTCTTCTCCTCAGAGAGGAGATCAGCCAAATTCAACCTATCTGACCATGAACTGCCCGCTTTTTTATTACCTGCGCTTTTATCGCTGGACAAAACCTGGTGCCAGAAGGATCATCCTCTTATCCGATGGAATGAACGGCCTGAACGCGCCACTCACTTCCGGTATCTTTTCTGTGCAGAATCAGGATCTCCTGAATCAGAAAATGATAAACACCAGAAATTTTGATGATATGAGCTATGTGCTCTGTGAGTTAGATGCTCCCTGTTCCAGGCAATGACGTCAGTGCCCCGGACATTTTTGCAAAATCATCCGAAAATATATGTGATATCCACCGTTTTCTCTTTTCTGTCCCCCAGGATCTGCTCCGCTTTCTCCCTCAGCTCTCTGTACCCGTAGAAAGAAATACCATAATATCTGTCGTCATCCCGTCCCAGCGCATATATCATCTCTTTCTCAAGATCCACATAAGCATAAGGAATATCCGCATACGGGTGCAGCTGAGAATTTTCATCCACAGAATAGATATTCAGTACTCTTTCCAGCCATCCGTCAAGGGAATGGACGCTTACCTGGCCCTCTCTTGTATACAGCGCCAGATATCTGCCTTTCGGATCTGCCAAAATATCTGTTTTCTGTGCAGAATCCATATCCACCACCTGTGTGGCGATATTTTTTCCGGAAGCAAGATCCCAGATCGTAACTTTTCTGTCGCAGTATACCACCAGCTGTTCATCTTCTTTAAAAAATGCCACCAGTGGTTCATCTGCCCCATTGCGGGAAATCGTGAAAAACGGCTCTTTCTTCTCTCCGTCATACACATCGATCGATGTATCATTTATGACTGCAAAACGCTTTGTTGACGCTCCCTGAACCCGTGTTCCTTCTGTCGTCTTCTCCACAGTTTTTTCTGTCTGAATTTTCTTTTTTATATCCTGTGCCTCTGCCGGTTTCATGGATGTATCCTGCGCGATCTGAGAAATGACCAGAAACGGCGTCCCGTCCTTCATCTGAATGATCACTTTTTTATTCGCATCATATAAAAAACCGCCAACAGAACTGTCTTCCGCGGAAAAAATCTTCTGACGATCATCCATCCAGAACCGTTCCACACTTCCGTCCGCAAGGCCAAGCAGCACTGTACTTTCATTATACACTGCCAGTTTCACGATTGGATATGAAAAATCTTCTTCACATAATATGTTATATGTATTCCTGTCAATGATCATCAGATGTGTACCCAGGTTGACCAAGATCACGTCTGCCTTTTTTTCACTGTCACACTGAAAATTTTCATATACTGCTGCATCTGCATACAGAGAATCTTCATACTGTGTCCGCAGATAATGGGTCGTATTTTCCCACACTCTTCCCTTTTCCATCTGATATATTGCTTCACGGTATCTTTTTTTATCATCGATTCCACCACTTCCAAAAGGCACGTTCTCACATTCTATGGTAAGGAATTCCGAATTACTGATAAAACGGATCACGGAAACATGATTAGCTTCCAGTGTTGTCTGTTTTCCGGTATTCAGATCAACCGTCTGAATGCCTCCGTCCCAGATATCCCCGGAAGCATAATCAACCCAGCTGACTGCCAGAGTATTTCCGTCCGGAGAAATTGCGATGGAAGTTATATGATCCATTGTATCCACAGTCAGTCTGATCTTTTCCATGCTGTCCTGGTTCAGGTCATACCGATACACATAAACTCCATCCAGAGACTCGCAGCCAAATACAAGCATTCCATCATGAAGTGCCCAGACCGGAGTTTCCAGCATGTTGTCCTCTTCTTTTAACGGAATCCTTTTTATACATTTCTGCTGTTCGATGTCTATGTAGTACACTGTGTTCTGTGAAAACAACAATATTTTTCCCTCAGAAACAAACTTTCCATCTATAAATGCAGAAGTTTCCTCCTCCAGTTTACACTTCCACTTCAAAGACCAGTCTTCCATATTGTAAAAATATGCGATTCCCGATTCATCCAGACAGAAAAACACCTTTCCATCCGGACTGCTTTCACCGATATCCGTTGTATTATTTTCCAGTTCCACCTGTCTGTCCGGCCGGAAACCTTCTACGTTTCCTTCATGATGATAACTGTACAGGGCAGAATTCAATGCATAGATCTCTTCCGGGATCACTGGTGTATCCCCTTCTTCCTGTGCTTCCAGAGCAGCCTGTAACGCTTCTTCCCGGTTTCCTTCCTTCAGAAGTTCCGCAGACAGAGCCACCTGATCCTCCGCCCGGTTTTCCATGATCCGCCGGTTCTGTTCTTCGATCCTGTGGTTTCTGTCCATGGCAAACAGGAAAAAAGCATTTGCCATCAGCACAGCCAGAGATCCAATGACTGCATATTTCTTTATGATATAATTTCTCTGCCTCTGTTTCAGGGAATCATATGTGGTTCCTAAGATTGGAGCCGCAATCTTTAACAGTACGTTTTTCTTTACATTTCGGAGCACCTGTTCCGGCGTTTCCCCTCTTGCATCGGCCGCAAGGACCTCTGCAGTCCTGTCACTGCCCAGCAGTTCCTTTGGGAAAACATCTTCCGGTTCTCCCTCTGTTACTACGGCAAGTATCCTGGATCTGTCATGAAATTCAAGAAATGTTTTTATTTCCAGATTAACCCAGGGGGAATCTTTGGTTTCAGAAGAGCAGATCACGATCAACCATCCCGAATTTTTCAGTGCTTCCCGGATCTGGAGCCCAAAATCAGAACAGGATGACAGTTCCCCTTCGTCCATAAAAACCCGTCTGATCTTTTTTATTTTATTTTTACGCATCCACGGAATGTGGAAATGTTCCAGTTTCTGCTGAAGTATTTTTGCAGCCTGGCTGTCCGTTTCCCCATGACGATAGCAGATAAACGCATCATATACAACCTGGGAAAGATCGCTTTTATACGGCTGCAGCGCATGAATAAGATCCGATACATCTGCCAGCATTTCTTCACAGGAATGATATCGCTCCTCCGGCGTTTTCTTTAACGCTTTCGAAATGATCTGATGGACTTTATCCGCCATATGAGCCGGACAGTTCAGCTTTTTCAGTTTTCTTTTTGAAAGATACAGGCCGATATTCGCAGAGTCAAGTTCCCTCTGGGTGTATCTCTTTCCGGTCAGCATCAGAAGAAGCAGGTATCCCACACTGTACAGATCTGCCTCTGCTCCCAGCCTCAGAGTTCCATCATTGTGCCCGACAATCTCCGGCGACTCGAATCCCATTGTGGAAAATAATGCTCTGTCACGAATCACAGGACATAACCCGTCCTCGCAGACAGGTCTCGCCGCTCCAAAATCTACCAGAGAAACCAGATTATCTTCCTCTGAGAGGCTTCCTTTTATAAATACATTTCCGTCCTGGATATCCAGATGGAGAAAACCTGCTTCATGAACTTCTTTCACCGCGAATAATACCTGTTTTATGATCTGAAATGCCTGGACAACCGAAAATTTTTCTCCCTGGGAAAGATAAGATTTCAGTGCTTTTCCTTTGGATTCCAGTGATGTCATGATTGTAACAGTGTTATTTACCAGATGAAAAGTATGTCCCTCATCAAAAGAGAGCTCAACTTCCCCGGAAGCGCTGATGACGGGAATCGTTCTGGCAGCGGTATTGTAAATTTTCCCTGTTATCTCCTGCTCCTGCATCTGCATTTTTTTGACAGAATCCAGATAACGGACGGATGCCGGATCTTCTGACGCAGATACGATCTCACCATCTTCTCTTCTCTCAAAAACAAACGCAGCTGACAGCGGAAAACACTCTTTTAACGCATAGTCAATTTCACTGACTGTAATTTTCCCATCAAGATAAGATATTTTTTTACATGGGTATACAATACTTCCGCCGCCTTCTCCGATAGGTTTTCCGGTAATTTTATACAGTTCACCCTGGGATAAACGGATCCATGTTCCTTCCTGCAGTACTTTTCGCATTGTTTTTTCCTTTTTCTCATTCACACTTCTTCTACGTTTCCATATCCGGATTCCAGCCACATATCACTTAAATTCTCGGTTTTTCCATCCCATGACAGCCCCGGTGTTCCTATCTCCTCCGCCACAAGCGCATAAAGAACAAACCGGTCCAGAGGAAATGGCGGATACAGTGGTTCAAAAGAAAACATCATCAGAAATCCATTGATGCAGCTGATATAACCTTCTATTTTTTCGTATTCATCCCAGCTGTCAACAACATCTTCCAGCTGCCCGAAAATGTTTTCCATATTTTCAGAAAAATGTTTTTCTTCGTTTGCTTCTGCCATTTCATAAAGTTCATTCCGTAAATCTTCATTTTCATTTCTTGAATATCCGGAAATAAAAAGATACGCAAGCAACAGTATATCTTTACGTTCAACAATGGCCGCATTGTCCGGTTTTTCCACAAAGCGTCTGATTGCTCCCAGACGGTTGCTTCTCTCATAAGCCTTACACACAAGATAAATTTCTTTATTAAATGGTATATTGTCATGTTTCGTCTTCAGACTTCCATGTGATGGCAGGCCAAGCTCCCCGGGTTCTGCAAACTGCCAGCCATGAGCACACATAAATGCCCTGGCCAGACTTCCCATATCCGGATAACCATCTTCCGCGATCTCAACTTTAACCTGGTTATCTCCGGAATTTGAAACCTTTCCGACTGCATCGTTTCTGCGGTCACCTTTGTGATATGCCCAGTAATCGTAAGTTGGATACAGTTTTACAAGATAGCGTGTCAGTTCCATCAGGTCTTTTCTTCGCTGCAGGGAGTATCCGGAATAGTAAACAGAAAGATTATCCGATACCACTTTTTTCGTTTTTTTATCTTTCTTCACGAGGATTTTTCGTCTGGTAAACTCTGGATCTACAGAATACATATATTCGATCAGTTTGTCTTCCATATCTTCCCGCTCAGATTCCGGAACACTGATACCGGCCAGTTCCGGTATCTGGTTACTGATCATTCTGGTCATGCCGATATTTCCCACAGTCTGCGTTTTCCCGGCATCTTCTGCATCCTGTGGTCTGTTCTGTTCATATTTTTTGAGTATGCTTTTAACTTTAGTCCAGTCACCCTGGGGACGCAGCATTTTACAGAACAGGCAGATACAGTCCAGCGGATTTCTTACGCTGAACGGTTCGTGTCCACAGGCAAGGAGAAATTTTGTCGTAGTATAATCATCCATATTTAAAAGGAAAGACAGTTTTACCGCAAGTTCTCTTTTTCTGGGATATTTTTTGTCACTGAGCCATTGAAACCATTCGATTGCCTTCACTACCTCGTTCTGTTCCTTTAACATATATTTTTCCAGCCTGGAACTCAGATTCTTAAGAAATTTCTCCGGCCATGGGACATTGTTATTTACGGTCAGATCTTCATAGGATTCCCCTGTTTCTTCGGAAGCATCACGCAAAAGTTCAGAAAAAGATGCCTGTATCTGCCTTCTCATCAAAAATCCGGCTGTACAGAGATTTCTGGCATCGTTCAGGCTCCTGACAACAGCCATCGGATCGTTCATCAGTTCTTCACTCATATCTGCCAGTTCTTTCGTCCATATATCCATTGATTCTTCTGCCTGTCTTGTGAGACTGTTCTCATATTGAAGGCAAGTATTTTCCATGTGTTTTCGTTTCCTTTCCCTGTAAAAAATACAGCAACAGGCTCCCTTTCTCTCAGGAGCCTGCCACATCTCAAATATTTATTCCGTTTTTTCTTCAGATTCTGTTGCAGTTTCTTCTGCTTCTTCCACCACTTCCTGCGTATCTGTTTCTTCCGAAGTCTCTGCTTCCGGAGCGGCTTCTTCAGTCTTCATCGTTTCCGTTTCTCTTCCGGATACTTCCTTCTCCGGTGTTTCTGTTTCTTCTGCTGCCTCTGTTACTTCCTCTGCTTCCGTAACTTCTGCATCTGCTGCGTCTTTCAGTTCTTCCTCTGCCTGCTCGATCACGTCAGTGGCTTTTTCTTCCAGTTCTGCTGTCGGACACGCGGCGCCGCAGTAAGGGCAGAAACTTGCTTCTCTCATTACTGCCTTATGGCAGGCCGGACAGAACTTCTCGCCCTTGCTGGCTGCAATGGCATCCCGGAAGTGATCCGCCTCCAGCATGTGCTGGCTGATCTCCTCGCAGATTGCTCCCACTTCTCCGTCAACAGCTTCTCCGTGTTCATAACGGGTGTAGATCATTTTTCCGATGTCCATCATCAGTTTTTCTATCATACGCTCCTGTGCAGAAAGTTTATTGCGGATCTTCTGGATCTCATAGAGATTCTCCGCCTTGGAACTGAGGCCCTTCGCTTTCCGTGTCAGTGCATTTCCAAGATCATCCCAAAAACTGCTCTTCGCCATATCTGTCACGCTCCTTTTTATTTGCTTCCTGTGTTATCTTTATCCCTCCAGCAGCGTAGTTTCCTGACCACGCATCAGGATCTTCGGTCCGCCATTTCCCTGGATGTATCCTTCTGTGATCACTACCTCACCGATATTATCATCCTTCGGGATCTCGTACATAATGTCCAGCATATACTCTTCCAGAATCGCACGAAGTGCTCTGGCGCCTGTGTGACGCTCCAGTGCCTTACGTGCAATAGCATGAAGTGCTCCGTCCTCAAACTCAAGCTTTACTTCATCCAGCGCCAGAAGTTTCTGGTACTGTTTCAGGATGGCATTCTTCGGCTCCTTGAGGATCTTCACAAGCATGTCTTCTGTCAGTCCATTCAGTGTAAAGATGATCGGAAGACGTCCGATAAACTCCGGGATCATTCCAAATGCACGGAGATCATCTACAGTTACCTTCTCCAGTACATGAGGATCATTGTCATATTTATCCTTCAGATCTGCGTAAAATCCGATAGAAGCCTGCTTGTTCAGTCTCTCCTTGATGATATTCTCAAGATCCGGGAAAGCACCGCCGCAGATAAACAGGATATTTCTTGTATTTACAGTCACCATCGGGACCATTGCGTTCTTGCTGGTAGCACCTACCGGCACCTCGACCTCACTTCCCTCCAGAAGTTTCAGAAGTCCCTGCTGCACAGCCTCACCACTGACATCTCTCTGATTGGTGTTCTTCTTCTTGGCAATCTTGTCGATCTCATCGATAAAGATGATTCCGTGCTCTGCTTTCTCCACATCATTATCTGCTGCTGCAAGAAGCTTGGATACCACGCTCTCGATATCATCACCAATATATCCTGCCTCTGTAAGAGAGGTGGCATCTGCAATAGCCAACGGCACCTGAAGGAGTTTGGCAAGCATTTTTACCAGATAAGTCTTACCACATCCTGTCGGTCCGATCATCAGCATATTGGATTTCTCGATCTCAATATCATCCATGGTGTCCGTAGCAACTCTCTTATAATGATTATATACACCTACGGACATTACTTTCTTGGCATATTCCTGTCCGATCACATATTCATCCAGCGTTGCCTTGATCTTATGCGGTGCCGGGATATCTTTAAGATCGATCACCGGCCTCGGGGTTTCAGATTTCTTCTTGATCTTCTTCGCCTGATTTCCCGGATTCTGAAGACTGCTAAGATCGATCATGCTCACATTTGGCATGTTAAAAAGATCGGAATAATTTCCATTGCTCATCTGTGTATTCATAGTATCAAAGCTCTTCTGCATACAGTCTGCACAGATATGTATATTATTGGGAAGGTCGATCATCTTCCCTGCCTGACTCTCCGGTCTGCGGCATAAAAAGCAGAATTTCTCGTATTTCTGCTCCTGGTCATTGTCTTTATTATTATCAAACTGATCTGCCATAACATTTCCTTTCTGGTTTTTATAAGACGGAAGCCGGTTTCGTTTTCCGTCTTGTGTCATAATGCATATTATACCACATAATCCCGACGTATCAAATTAAGTTTTTATAAAACAGGGAGCCGCAAAAAACGCAGCTCCCTGTCCAGATTTCTGTTTTCAGTTGTCACTTTTTTCAGTTGTCAGAAGCCGGCTTGCTTCCAAGAGTGACTTCTACGGTTTCTTCTTTATATTCTCCGTTATTTGCTCTTGCAATTACCACTTCCACGGTTTCGCCTGATTCGTAATACTGAAGTTTATCCACCAGATCATTCTTGCCGCTTACCTTCTGCCCATCCAGTTTTACAACGATATCACCTTTTTTGATCCCGGCTTTATCTGCCGCACCACCTGGTGTAACTTCTGTAAGAAATGCTCCTGCCGGCATATTGTACATCTGGATTGCCTCTGTTGTAAGGTCCGCAGCTTTGATTCCCATATAACCAACTTTTGAAGTGTCTTCTATTTTATCACGTGTTTCGCGGTTCATCAGCTCTTCCAGGATCGGTTCTGCTTTGGATATCGGAATTGCATATCCCATTCCCTCCACCTGACTGTCTGCGTATTTGGCCGCATTGATCCCGATCACTTCGCCTTTCATGTTCAGAAGCGCACCACCACTATTTCCGGGATTAATAGCCGCATCTGTCTGGATCAGTCCACTGGTATCACCATCCTCTGTGCTGATGGTACGGTTCAGGGCACTTACCCATCCGGAAGTGACTGACTGGCCATAACCCAGAGCATTACCAATCGCAACTACCTGCTCACCTACTACAAGATCGTCGGAACTTCCCATCTGTGCGATCTTGATCTCATTCATCGTCTCTTCCGGAATATCGGACTTCTCTACAGCAATTACTGCCAGATCGTTCTCTTCGTCTGTTCCCTTGATCTTGGCTGATACCGCATTATTCACATCCACACTGCTATCTGAACTGTCTGTAATACTGTCGCCACTGGCCATCGCCTGTGTCTCTTCTTCCGCACCGACTACATCTCCGCCTGCAAAACATACGGTAAGTGTTGTTGCGCCGGATACCACATGATTATTCGTTGCGATCAGAAGTTCACTGTCATTCTCACCTACAATGATTCCGGAACCGCTTCCCGCACTCTGATACTGTCTTGTTCCATATCCGAAAAAGCTCGGGATCTCCTGTACACTGACAGAAGTGATCGCAACGATCGAGGACATCGTCGCCTGTGCAACTCCGGCTACTGTTCCGCTCTCTGCTACGATGCTTTTCACACTGGATTCTGTGGAACTGCCATCTGTGCTTTCTTCTGTACCGGTAACAGTTTCTGTTTTTCCGATCTGTGTACTGCTGCTGTTATTATCTCTGTATTTATCTGCCGCAATATTTACTCCCTGAAAAACAGCACCTGCCACCAGTCCAAAGATCACTGCCAGGGCAACGGCTGTTGCAGCCTTCTTTCCCAAGCCGCCGTTCCCGCCTCCATGAGCTGTCTTCGGTTTATGAGGTTTCTTCGGTGGAATACTTCCTCCCGCATAATTTCCTGCCTGCGGCTGATGCACTTCATAATGTGCATATTTCGGTTTTTCCTGAAAACTGGTATTATTCTGAAAATTGCTGCTGTTTGTTCCATTTCCGTAACCGTTCTCCTGCATTCTCCGGCCTGCGGAATATGGATGAGCCATTGGTTTCTGTGCAATATCTATATTTTCAGTACTGTTATCTGCAGCACTGCCGGTATCTGTATTTCCAAAAGTATCCAGAGGTTTCTCTTCTGTTGGAACATTTTCGTTTACCTCTGGCAGATCTTCATCCCATCTGTTTTCTTCACTCATGACCCTAGTGCTCCCTTCTCAAATTTTTCTTATGCCATCTGCTTTATAAAAAACAGTTTAACAGGCAATTGTGTTCAAACTGTGATATATCCTTTAAAAAATCGTGACCCGCTGATTCTTCCTGATCATTTCTGTTTTTTCCAGTATTCCGGACTCATAGTACAAAACAGGATCAGTCTTTCAGGAAGTTTCTGATATCTTTTTCCGAGGAAATATCCGGCATACTTGGAAGCACTCTGAAAAAACAGTCCGGGGATCATCCAGATATGTCCGGTTTTCAGAAGATAAGACAGGCTCTTTTTTACCAGGCGCACTCCCTCCCCCTCAGACGGAACTCCTTCAAAAACTTCCGGATGCTCTGCCTGGGAAACGCCAAGATCAAAATTTCTGTGAAACTGCTGGCTGCAGCTGTAATTATGAGAGTGATAAACCTTAGCCTCTGCTGCATAAGCAACCGCATAACCTTTTTTTACCATCCAGCCTGCATAGATCATATCTTCATTAAAAATAGCATGTTCCGGAAATCCGCCGATCTCATTGTAGATCCTGTGATCGTATGCTGCACAGACATTTGAGCAAAAATATGTCTTGATTCCTCTGGTCTCTACATCTTTTTCTGTTTTAAGGCAGGACTGCTCCGGATAATTAAACGAACGGGTATATTTTTCAAGGAAACCGCAGTCATTTTTGGGAAGCTGTCGTGCATAGGCCGCTCCTGTCTTTTCATTCCCGGCAACAGCCTGAACAAGATTTCCAACCAGATTTCTGTCTGCCGGTAATGCGTCCTGAGTCATAAATATGAGGATCTCCGCATCCGAAAGCTCTGCTCCCCTTCTTCTTGTTGCACCATGATCAAATTCCTGTTTTGTAAGATGGTGGACTTCCACCAGCGGATACTTCTGTTCCCAGTTTTCTCTCCAGAATTTTTTCTCTGTATTCATAACTATGATCTTATTGACAGGATATTTCTGTGCGCTGAGGCGCTCCAGAAGTTTGTCAAATTCTTCTCCCGGGTGATATGCCGGTATGATTACATCTGTTTTTACTGCATTCATAATTCTCTCCTGTCCAGAAAGGACCACCCTCACCGGATGGTCCCTTCTGCTGGTTGATTATTTTAATTTTTTATTCTCCGTCTGAGAGATCGTCAGCTCCTGCGCCGCCATCTCCGCCGCCAGCATCTCCCCCAGCGTCATCTCCGCCGGATTCATCTCCGCCTCCAGACGTATCATCGCCAGTATCTCCTGCACCGGAATCGTCGTTTCCTGAATCGTCTCCGCCGCCGGAATAATCTGTATTCGAATCGTCTCCACCACCGGAATAATCCGTATCATCGCTGGTGTCATTGCCGTAATCCGTGTAGTCTGTATTATTACTGTAATCCGTGTCATCGTAGCTGTAATCGGCAGAAGTGTCTGTACTTCCCTCCCAGGTATACGAATCATCCGTTGTTGTATTCGGAGCGTCCGTTACCGCAGGCGCTGTATCCTGTACCTGTCCACCGCCTACAATCGCAGCGATCTGCGCACTTTTGTTCAGTACATCCTGTGTCGGTGTATAATTTGTATTTCCGTACAGGAACTGATGCAGCTTCAGTACATTGGAATCCAGAGTTGTCGGTACAATGACACTGCCCTTAACTGTAGCAAATTTATAGTCCTGCGGGAATCCCGTTGTTTCATCAATGCAGTATCCGATCATTGCCGGGATCAGCTTCAGGATCTCTGTCTTGGAAACAGATGTCTTGACCATCGGGAAAACCTGATCCATGATATCAAAGATTGTGGAAAGGCCGGCTTTTTTTGCCTTGTCAACGATCATCTGGATAACTCTTCTCTGTCTCTCTGTACGTCCCATATCCAGGCTTGCCGTATAACGGATACGGCAGTAAGAAGTTACCTGTACACCATTCAGATGATAGGTTCCGACAATCGCTTCCTGATCTTCCGGCTTCGGCTCCGGCAGCTCTACCGGTGTATAACTCTTGCCAGTCTCTTCCGCAGTTTCCACGCAGTAGTTGTTCATATGAACGATCTCCGCATAGGAAAGCGGGATATCCAGTCCTCCCAGACAGTCTATTACTGTTACCAGTGCGTCAAAATCAATGGATACGTAATCTGTAATATTAAGATCCAGGTTTGTGTTCAGCATATTAACTGCCTGTGCCGGTCCGCCAAGGGCATATGCTGCATTGGCTTTGGAATAGGTATCATCTTTCACATTGAGAAGTGTGTCTCGGTAAACAGATACCAGCTTGACTGCCTTCGTGTCGTTGTTGATACTTGCAATGATGATGGTATCACTGTTCTCTGTGTTCAGCTTCTCATTCTTGCTTCTGTGGTCCAGTCCGAACAGTGCATATGTGGTATAACCCGTCATCTGCGGTGCCTGGTCATTGGTTACGATATCCTGTTCCTGAAGATCTGTTTCCTGAATATCGATCTTGTCCAGCTTGGCTGAGATCTGACCGTAAACATATAAGCCTCCTATAAACAGGAGCAGTACGATAATTTCCAGGATAAACAGAACTTTTCTTCTTTTTTTCCGAGGTTTTGACATCTTTTCCTTTTCCCCTTTTTAGTATGCATTCTTGTTGATAAAGCCTTTAAATATGGTGAGGAACATGATCTTGATATCGAATCCTACTGACCAGTTTTCGATATAGTACAGATCACATTCGATCCTCTTCCTGATAGAAGTGTCTCCACGGTAACCATTTACCTGTGCCCATCCGGTAAGGCCCGGACGCACCTGATGTTTCACCATATACCGCGGTATTTCCTCACGAAACTTCTCTACAAAAAACGGTCTCTCCGGTCTCGGTCCCACAAGGCTCATCTCCCCTTTCAGGATATTGAAAAGCTGTGGAAGTTCATCCAGACTGGTATGACGCATGAATTTTCCGATTCCGGTGACACGTGGATCGTTTTTTACAGTCCATGCTTTCTTTTCTTCGGACTCCTTCTGGATCTCCATGGAACGGAATTTATACATCCGGAAAGTCTGATTATGAAGGCCAACACGTTCCTGTTTATAGATCAGCGGACCAGGAGAGGTCAGCTTGATCAGGATACACAGGATCAGCATCACCGGCGATGAAACAATGATCGCGATCGAAGAACCGATCACATC
>ENA-OPRV01001218-OPRV01001218.1-human-gut-metagenome-genome-assembly--contig:-NODE-1218-length-14097-cov-2.419741_pt1 | contig 14097 bp, 10 predicted proteins | sample MGYA00241896_ERZ501886 | MGnify/ENA primary metagenome ERZ501886 (study PRJEB25962, sample SAMEA2042452) | human gut metagenome | biome: human gut; feature: human-associated habitat; material: faeces... | reverse complement strand
GTCCATAGACGGCGATAATACGGAGGCACTGGTTCTGCTTGGTATGGTATATATGGATAAAGGAGACAGCGCAAATGCAAAAGCAATGTTTCAGCAGTATGTATCACAGGCAGAAAACGGAGCCAAAGGATTTAACGGACTTGCACTGTGTGATATAGAGGATGGGGATTATGACAGTGCCCTTTCTGATATAGAAAGCGGAATCCATGTGGCAGGAGCGGAGGATATGCAGAGTCTGCTGTTTAATGAGATCGTAGTCTATGAGAAGAAACTGGATTTTCAGACCGCTTTGCAGAAAGCACAGGAATATCTGGAATTATACCCGGAAGATAAAACTGTTAAGAAGGAACTTGCATTTCTTAAAACGCGTGTGTAATATCCATCTGACTGAGGAGAATTTATGGAAGAATTTGGAAAGCTTGAAGAACGGGTGGTTCTTGTGGGAGTGCAGACGGATGATCATGATAATGTGGAAGAATCCCTGGATGAACTGAAGGAGCTTGCATCAACTGCGGGAGCTGTTACAGTGGGAAGAATCATTCAGAATCGTGAGTCTGTGCATCCCGGAACTTATATTGGAAAAGGAAAGATAGAGGAAGTACGTGCACTGGTATATGCTATGGATGCAACCGGAATTATCTGTGATGACGAACTTTCTCCTGCACAGCTGAATAATCTGGAGCGGGAACTGGACTGTAAGGTGATGGACAGGACATTATTGATTCTGGACATTTTTGCAGCGAGAGCTATAACCAGTGAGGGTAAAATACAGGTAGAGCTTGCACAGCTTCGCTACAGATCTGCCCGTTTGGTCGGTCTCAGGGAATCTCTTTCCCGTCTGGGAGGTGGAATCGGAACCAGAGGTCCGGGAGAGAAAAAGCTGGAGACAGACCGTCGTCTTATTCGTACAAGGATCTCTGCTTTGAAGCAGGAATTATCCCAGGTGGAGAAACACAGGGAACTGATCCGTTCCAGCCGGGCCAGAGGCAATATGAGGACTGCTGCGATCGTAGGATATACAAATGCGGGAAAATCTACGCTGCTGAACACACTGACAGGCTCAGAGGTTTTATCAGAGGATAAACTGTTTGCTACACTGGATCCAACTACCAGACTTTTAAATTTGAAGGACGGACAGCAGATTCTTCTCACAGATACGGTTGGATTTATCCATAAGCTTCCGCATCATCTGGTCGAAGCATTCAAGAGCACATTGGAAGAGGCCAAATATGCAGATTATATTATCCATGTGGTAGATTCTTCCAATCAGCAGGCAGAGATGCAGATGCATGTGGTATATGAGACATTAAAAGAACTGGGAGTGATGGGAAAGAAGATCATCACACTCTTTAATAAGCAGGATGCGCCGGGGGCATGCGTACTGCGAGATTTTAAATCAGACTATACGCTGAAGGTCTCTGCAAAGACAGGCGAGGGTCTTGCAGATCTGAATGATCTTCTGGAGAAGCTTCTTGCTGAAGAACAGATTTATGTGGAGCGTCTTTTCCCTTATCAGGAAGCAGGAAAAATCCAGCTGATCCGCGAATATGGGCAGCTTATCTCAGAGGAATACACAGAGGAAGGGATTGCTGTGAAGGCAAGGGTGCCGAAAGAAATCTACGCCAGAGTTGTATAAAAAAATATTTTGAAAAATAAGAAAATACCATATATTGTGCCTTTTGTGAAAATAAGGAACATTATGTGGTATTTTGCGTGTTGACGAACTGGTGATACTCTGATACAATGAACCTACAGTGTTACTCAGAGCAAAGTGGACAGTAACGACAGAAATATCTCCGGTAAGAATATGCAGGAGAAACAGATTAACAAGAGAAAATGGGGGCATTAGATATGTTTCAGGTAGTAAAACGTGATGGCGAAGTGGATGAGTTTAAAATAGGCAAGATCACAGCGGCTATCCATAAAGCCTTTGATGCAAAAGAGAAAAATTATAGCGAAGAGATGATTGATCTCTTAGGGCTGCGTGTTACTTCTGATTTTCAGAAAAAGATTACAGATAATAAGATTACAGTAGAAGAAATTCAGGACAGTGTGGAGAATGTGCTGATCCAGGCCGGATATGCAGATGTGGCAAAAGCCTACATTCTTTACCGCAAGCAGAGGGAAAAGGTTCGCAACATGAAGTCAACGATCCTGGATTACAAAGAAATCGTAAACAGTTATGTGAAGGTTGAGGACTGGCGTGTAAAGGAGAACTCCACAGTTACTTATTCAGTTGGAGGTCTGATCTTAAGCAACTCCGGTGCAGTTACTGCAAATTACTGGCTGTCTGAGATTTATGACAATGAAATCGCAGATGCACACAGAAATGCAGATATTCATATTCATGACTTGTCCATGCTGACCGGATATTGTGCAGGATGGTCACTGAAACAGCTGATCCAGGAGGGACTTGGCGGCATTGAAGGCAAGATCACATCTTCACCTGCAAAGCATCTGAGTGTTCTCTGCAATCAGATGGTAAACTTTCTTGGGATTATGCAGAATGAATGGGCCGGAGCGCAGGCTTTCTCATCCTTTGATACTTATCTGGCACCTTTTGTCAAGGCAGATAATTTAAGCTATCCGGAAGTGAAGAAGTGCATTGAATCCTTTATTTATGGAGTAAATACTCCAAGCAGATGGGGAACACAGGCACCTTTCTCCAACATTACGCTGGACTGGACAGTACCGGATGATCTTGCAGAGCTTCCGGCTATCGTAGGCGGAAAGAATATGGATTTCAAGTACAAAGACTGCAAAAAAGAGATGGATATGATCAATAAGGCATTTATTGAGACCATGATCGAGGGGGATGCCAACGGACGCGGGTTCCAGTATCCTATTCCGACCTATTCCATAACAAATGAGTTTGACTGGTCTGATACAGAGAATAACCGCCTTCTTTTTGAGATGACATCCAAATATGGAACACCGTATTTCTCAAACTATATTAACAGTGATATGAAACCAAGTGATATCCGCAGTATGTGCTGCCGTCTGCGTCTGGATCTGAGAGAACTCCGCAAGAAGAGCGGTGGTTTCTTCGGATCAGGAGAGAGTACCGGTTCTGTGGGGGTAGTAACTATAAATATGCCGCGTATCGCATATCTTTCCAAGACACCGGAAGAGTTTTACAATCGTCTGGATCGCTTAATGGATATTTCCGCACGTTCTCTGCATATTAAACGTGAAGTAATTGGTAAGCTGCTGGATGAGGGATTATATCCTTATACAAAGAGATATCTTGGAAGCTTTTCCAATCATTTCTCTACCATTGGACTGGTGGGAATGAACGAGGTTGGTCTGAATGCCCGCTGGCTGGGAAAAGATATGTCTGATGAGCGTACGCAGAGGTTTACAAAAGAGGTTCTTCTTCATATGCGGGAACGTCTGTCCGATTATCAGGAGAAGTACGAAGGAGAACTGTTTAATCTTGAGGCAACTCCTGCTGAATCTACTGCCTATCGTCTGGCCAAACATGACAGAAAACGCTGGCCGGATATTAAGACTGCAGGCAAGGAAGGGGATACTCCTTATTATACAAACAGTTCTCATCTTCCGGTTGAATATACCACAGATATTTTTGATGCACTGGATATTCAGGATGATCTGCAGACGCTTTATACATCAGGTACTGTATTCCATGCATTTATCGGTGAGAAGCTTCCTGACTGGAAAGCAGCAGCAGCACTGGTACGTAAGATCGCAGAGAATTATAAACTGCCGTATTATACGATTTCGCCGACCTATTCTGTATGTAAGGAACATGGCTACATCAGCGGAGAGCATTTCACTTGTCCGAAATGTGGTAAGAAGGCGGAGGTTTACAGTCGTATCACAGGATATTACAGACCTGTACAGAACTGGAATGACGGTAAAGCACAGGAGTATAAGAACCGTACGCTTTATGATGTGATGCATTCAGATATCAGAAAAATACAGCCGGTTCATGCCAGTGTAGTTACTGTGACTAAGGATGATGTGAAGATAGAACCTGTGGCATCACATAAATACCTGTTTACAACCAGTACTTGTCCGAACTGTAGAGTGGCGAAGAAGATACTGGAAGGCAGGGAGTTCGAGATTATTGATGCGGAGAAGAATCCGGAGATGGTGAAGGAGTTTGGAATTATGCAGGCTCCGACTCTGGTGATCACAGACGGTGAGCATATGACGAAATATGTAAATACATCCAATATTAAGAAATATGTGGATGAGGGATTATAAAGATACTGAGAGAGTTGACCGGAGGATAAAAGAGATGATCAAACAGAATGTTGTATTTGTGGAAAATAAAGCAGGAAGTCTGAAAAGAGTGACAGGGATACTTGCAGATAACGGGATTAATATTTATGGATTTGCATGCTTCGATGCACCGGAGTTTGCAATCTTCCGTATGATCTGTAACGATCCGGATAAAGCGGAAATTGTTTTAAACAGGAGTGGATATATGAATCGTATTACACAGGCGATCGTAGTTGATATGAAAGATCAGGTAGGCGGTCTGGATGAACTTCTGAAAATTATGGCAGACAGCAATGTAAGTCTTGACTACATCTACACTTCTTTCCACAGAAAAGACCTCAGACCTGTAGTAATTCTTCAGACGGAGGATGGTGCAGTGACAGAATGCATTCTTAAGAATAATGGATTTAATGTATTTACTTCAGCAGAAGAACTGGAGAAATAATACTGTATAAGACAGTGAGAGAATCACAGGACTGGGGATGGTTCTGTGATTTTTTGTATATTCATACATATAGGAAAGTTGAATATATCTTGACTATATGACTAGGAATACTATATAATAAAAGAAAACAATGATAATCCGACGAAATTTAATCAGGAGGTTTTGAAAAATGCAGATTTCTACAAAAGGAAGATATGCTCTGAGACTTATGCTTGATCTTGCAGTTCATAATACAGGAGAACGGGTCAAGATCAAAGATATTTCTGCAAGGGAAAATATTTCAGAAAAATATCTGGAACAGATTATTTCATCATTAAAGAAGGCAGGATATGTAAAGAGCCTGAGAGGGGCACAGGGCGGTTATATGCTTGCCAGAGAGCCGGAAACATATACGGTGGGAACTATTCTGAGACTGACAGAAGGCAGCATGAAGCCGGTAGCCTGCCTGGAGGACGAACCGAATCAGTGCAGCAGAGCCGGGGAATGCGTCACACTCCGTCTCTGGAAGATGCTTGATGAAGCTATTGAGGGAGTACTGGATAAGGTTACATTGCAGGATCTTAAAGACTGGTATGAAGAGATGGGAAATGATTATGTAATTTGATTTTCCCTCTTGACAACAGTGGATTTATAGAATATTATGTATATAACATATAATTCATATATACTTAGTATGAAATAAGGAGGACGAACTCATGGCAAAAATCTATAAAAATGCAGCGGAACTGGTTGGAAATACTCCTCTCCTTGAGGTTGGAAATCTTGAAAAAGAGCTTGGGCTGGAAGCGAGAATACTTGTGAAGCTTGAGTATTTTAACCCGGCAGGAAGTGCCAAAGACCGTATCGCCCTGAGTATGATCGAAGACGCTGAAGAGAGAGGCGTTCTGAAGCCTGGCGCAGTGATTATCGAGCCTACATCAGGTAACACCGGAATCGGTCTTGCTTCTCTTGCTGCAATCAAAGGATACAGAGTAATACTTACGATGCCTGAGACAATGAGTGTTGAGAGAAGGAATATTCTGAAAGCATACGGTGCAGAAATCGTATTGACAGATGGAACAAAAGGTATGAATGGCGCAATCGCCAAAGCAAACGAACTTGCGAAGGAATATGAGAACAGTTTTATTCCGGGACAGTTTGATAACCCTGCAAATCCTGCGATCCACAAAAAGACCACAGGTCCGGAAATCTGGAGAGACACAGACGGACAGGTAGATGTTTTTGTGGCAGGTGTTGGTACAGGCGGAACGATCACCGGTGTTGGTGAATATCTGAAATCCCAGAATCCTGACGTGAAAGTAGTGGCAGTAGAGCCTGCAACTTCCCCTGTACTTTCTCAGGGAAAGAGCGGTCCGCATAAGATTCAGGGAATCGGTGCGGGATTTGTTCCGAAGGCATTAAATACAGAGGTTTATGATGAGGTTTTTCCGGTTGAGAATGAGGATGCTTTTACAGTTGGCAAGCTGATCGCCAAACATGAGGGAATTCTTGTTGGTATTTCTTCCGGTGCGGCTCTCTATGCGGCAATCCAGCTGGCTAAGAGACCGGAGAATAAAGGAAAAACAATCGTAGCTCTTCTTCCGGATTCCGGTGACCGTTACTATTCTACTCCATTATTTGTGTAAAATAAAAAAGCCCTTTTTAGGGCTTTTTTTATTTTACATAAATGTGTTAGAATAGATATGCTGTACAAATGATTTTTATGTAACTGTTCAGTATTTTGCAGAACAGCTATCATAACATAAATAAAATTATCATAAACAATAATATTCCGTGTAATCGGATCACAGAACAGGATGGAATTAAAATGAGAAAAGCAATTATCGCAATGAGCGGCGGAGTGGACAGCTCTGTGGCAGCTCTGCTTACAAAGGAAACCGGTGATGAATGTATCGGTGCTACCATGAAATTATTTCACAATGAGGACATAGGAGTAAAGAGAGAGAAAACCTGCTGTTCTCTGGATGATGTGGAGGATGCCAGAAATGTCTGCTACAGAATGGGGATCAGGTACTATGTTTTTAACTTTTCCGAGAGGTTTAAAGAGGATGTTATGGACCGCTTTGTGGATGCCTATGAGCATGGAGCCACGCCAAATCCCTGCATTGACTGTAATCGTTATCTGAAATTTGACAAGATGTTTCAGAGAATGCGTGAACTGGAGTATGATTATATTGTAACCGGACATTATGCACGTGTGGAATATGATGAGGAGAAGAACCGTTACTTATTAAAGAAAGCTGTGGATGATACGAAGGATCAGAGTTATGTGCTTTATATGCTGACACAGGAGCAGCTTGCGCATATTTCCCTGCCTCTTGGCGGGCTTCGCAAAACGGAAGTGCGTGAGATCGCAGAGAAGCATGGCTTTGTTAATGCCAGAAAGCATGACAGCCAGGATATCTGTTTCGTACCGGACGGTGATTATGCAAAGTTTATTGAACAGTACACAGGACGTAAATCAATCCCGGGCGATTTTGTAGATACAGAAGGAAACATTCTTGGTAAACATAAAGGAATCATCCACTATACACTTGGCCAGAGAAGAGGGCTTGGTATTCCGGCAGCATCCAGACTGTATGTGTGTGATATTTCTCCAAAGACAAATCAGGTGGTTCTGGGAAATAATGAGGATCTTTTCCATTCGGAACTGACTGCAACAAAGGTCAATCTGATTTCCTGTGAATCTCTGAAGGAGCCAATGAGACTGAAAGCAAAGATCCGTTACCGTCATCCGGAGCAGGAGGCCGTAGCATGGCAGACGGAAGATGGAGTGCTGCACGTGCGTTTTGATAAACCACAGAGAGCTATCACCAGAGGGCAGGCAGTTGTGTTATATGATGGTGATATCGTTGTAGGTGGCGGAGTGATTGAAAATTGTATTAAATGACAGATCATCTTTGTCTTTCGCATTTTGTCGGACTGTCTTATCTGCAATGTTTTTTGGAAACGTTATAGTTATTAGCTATTAAACGCTATAGAAAATTTCCTATTGACGTACTAGGAATTAAATGGTAATATACAACTATGCTAAATCATATCAAACAGATATGAAAAGCGTAGAAACAAAAATGACTTGCAGATAAGGGGCTTAAGAGCCGGAATCAGTTTTGCAGAGAAAAAGATTATTATAAATCAGAGAAAGATGAGGATATACACATGAGCAAAAAAATCGAAAGAAAAGACAGACATTTCAAATTTGAAACATTACAGCTTCACGTAGGACAGGAGAGTCCGGATCCGGTTACAGATGCAAGAGCAGTACCAATCTATCAGACATCTTCTTATGTATTCAGAAACTGCGATCATGCAGCTGCACGTTTCGGACTTGCAGATGCAGGTAACATTTACGGACGTCTTACAAACCCGACTGAAGATGTATTCGAGAAAAGAATCGCAGCGCTTGAAGGCGGTTCTGCGGCACTTGCAGTAGCATCCGGTGCAGCAGCAATCACATATACAATTGAGAATCTTGCACAGCAGGGTGACCACATTGTAGCAGCCAAGAATATTTACGGTGGAACAACAAACCTTCTGGAGCATACACTTCCGGCTTATGGAATCACAACAACATTCGTTGATGTATTTGATCTTGAAGAAGTAGAGAACGCAATTCAGGATAACACAAAAGCTGTTTACATCGAGACTCTTGGAAACCCGAACTCTGATGTAGTTGATATTGAAGCTATCGCAAAGATTGCTCATGCACATAAGATTCCGCTTGTAGTGGATAACACATTTGCAACACCTTACCTTGTAAGACCAATCGAATATGGTGCAGATATCGTTGTTCATTCTGCAACTAAATTCATCGGTGGACATGGTACAACAATCGGAGGTGTGATCGTTGAGAGTGGTAAATTTGACTGGGAAGCATCAGGTAAATTCGCATCTCTGACAGAACCGAACCCAAGCTATCATGGCGTAAGCTTTACAAAGGCATGCGGACCGGCAGCATTTGTTACAAAGATTCGTGCAATTCTTCTTCGTGATACAGGTGCAACCATCTCTCCGGTAAGCTCATTCATTTTCCTTCAGGGACTTGAAACACTGTCACTTCGTGTTGAACGCCATGTAGAGAATGCACTGAAAGTTGTTCAGTACTTAAATAACCATCCGCAGGTAGAGAAAGTTCATCATCCGTCTGTATCCACAGATCCGGTTCAGCAGGAGCTTTATAAGAAATACTTCCCGAACGGCGGCGGTTCCATCTTCACCTTCGACATCAAGGGCGGCAAGGACGCGGCACGCGTGTTCATCGACAACCTGCACCTGTTCAGCCTGCTGGCCAATGTGGCCGACGCCAAGAGCCTCGTGATCCACCCGGCCTCCACCACGCACTCCCAGGAGACGCTGGAGGAGCTCGAGGACCAGGGCATCCACCAGGGCACCATCCGCCTGTCCATCGGACTGGAGAACATCGACGACATCATCGAGGACCTCGAAAGCGGCTTCAAGGCCTTGCGCGAATCCGGTCTGGCCAAGTGACTTTGGTCTGAAACAACTGTCGGGCGGTCCGCTGCACCATGAGAAGGGGGTGTTGCGGGCCGCCCGCTTTGCACTGCGCTTGTAACGCGGATGGGATAAAATTTTCGCTTGTTGCGATATGGTATGTCGCAATTTGATACATCGAAAGAAATTCCTTGCGATTTCTTTACAAATCGTAGGAAAAGCAAGATGATTTTGCTATTTTGGTAAAAAAGAGAGAAGAAGACTGTATTATGGCGCAGGACGTCAAGAACGATATCAAGAAAGCTATTCAGGTCAACACCATCCCGTTGGTCGCCATCATGACCGCGGTCACCACCGTGCTGACCATGTTCGTGAAGATTCCGACCCCGACCCGTGGATACCTCAACCTGTCCGACACGATGATTTTCTTCAGCTCCTATGCGTTCGGCCCGTGGGTCGGCGGCATCGTCGGCGGTCTTGGACCGGCGTTGTCCGACCTCATCTCGGGATACCCGCAGTGGGCAATCTTCACCTTCATCATCGACGGTCTGCAGGCGGTGCTCGTGGGTCTGCTGGTCCGTGAATTCAAACCGGCCAACGTCGTCATCGGCTCTCTGGTGGCCGGCGTGTGGAAGGTGTTCGGCTACTTCATCGCCGGCGGCATCCTGTCCGGCTTCGGTCCGGCCCTAGGCGAAATCATCGGCAACTCATTCCAGATGGTTGTCGGCCTGATCGTTGGCTTCGCACTGTTCTCCGCGGTGCGCAAGGCTTATCCGCCGCTGGTGCGACTCGGCAACCTCAGCGTCAAGGCCGGCGAGTGATACATTATTGTCTTGCATAAATAAAGCCCGTGGGTTCACCGATGAACGGCGATTCCACGGGCTTTATTTATACATATTCGTTCATATAGTATCCGTAGTGGCTGTGTTCGCGGCCGGTGCAATGGGCTGATGTGCTGAAAGATATGGAGAAGAGCGCATGATCACGGTACGTGATTTGAGTTGGCAGTATGAGCCATTGGTGGATGGCGGCAAGCCGGTGGATAGCCTCAAGCATGTCAGCTTCGATATCAAATCAGGCTCGTTCGTGGGCGTCATCGGACCGACCGGTGCCGGCAAATCCACCCTGTGCATGGCTTTGGCCGGAATCATCCCGAATCTGGCGGACGGCACCATGACCGGACTGGTGGAAGTCAACGGCATGAACACCAGCCGTCATTCCGTATCGGCGTTGTCCGAACGTATCGGCTACGTGCAGCAGGATCCCGAAGCGCAGCTGTTCTGCGCGAGCGTTGAGGATGAGATCGCCTTTCCTTTGGAAAACCGCGGCATCGCACCGGACATCATCGACAAGCAGATCGACGTCATGCTCGATCTGGTCGGCATGACCGGCTATCGCAAGCGCGTGCCGGCCAGCCTGTCGGGCGGGCAGATGCAGCGTGTGGCCATCGCGCGAGCATTGATCACCAAACCGAAACTGGTGTTCGCAGACGAGCCCACCGGCAATCTTGACTCTGTATCAAGCGCCGAAGTGTTGAGCTTCCTGAAACGTTCCGTCAACGAACTTGGCCAAACCATCATCATGGTCACGCATGATGCGGTCGCCGCGTCTTACGCCGACCGTGCGCTCGTGTTCGCCGACGGCCAGATCGCGGCGGACGTGAACAAGCCGACAGCAGACCAGATGAGTGAACTGCTGATGAAGGAACGCGAAGCCGCCACAATGAATGTGGCTTCCGTGAGACATTCCCGCTAAACGCACTGTAGAAGCATTCGAAGAAGGGAACAGAATTCACCATGTGGTCCATCACTTTGAAACTCATGCGAAAAACCAAGCGCATGCTCATACCCGCAGGCATCGCCATCATGATCGGCACGGCGTTCATCGCCAGCACCTTCCTGTTCGGCAATGCCATGAACGACTCCCTGACACGGCAGCTGACCGCCATGTTCGGAAACGCCAACTATGCGGTGACCGTCAACAGCTCCGACCTGAGCGATAAGGAACTCAACGAGGCGTATTCCAGCACTGTCGGCGACTTTCATCTCGACCAGATCGCCGGCATCGAAGGGGTTGACGGTGTCCGCGCCTCGGTGGAAACCGGCGTCAGCGTTTCCAAGGGAGACAGCACCGTCAGCGGCGAGATCATTTCCACCGCGGCACAGAAGAACATGCTCCCCGTGAATATCACGGAAGGGGACCAGCCGAAGGATTCCAACGAAGTCGCGCTGCCGGAAGACATGGCGAAACAGCTGAACGTCGGCATTGGCGACACTGTAAGACTGACCTCCCAATATGCGGTAGGCACCGATGGCAAAGCCAAAGTGGACAACGTGCGCGTGGTCGGACTCACCTCCGATCCGAACGGCGCCTACTCGTACTATGGTGGTGCGATCGTAGGATCCGACAATCTGCTTGCCGCAATGCAGGGAGTGGACGATTTCAACGCCACCGGAACAACAATGGTGTATCTCGACCTTGCCTTGGATGGAAATAGCGTATCCGCAAAAACCATCAACAGTGTGAAAGCGTTGCTGCCAAAGCATTTCGATCTGATGTCGCGACAGCAGGTCAGTGACGAAAGCATCAAATCCTTAACCGGCAACCAAACCAGCATCGTCACCACATTCCTCATGTGCTTCGGCGTGCTTGCCATGTTCGTGGCGGCTCTGGTGATCGCCAACACGTTCCAAGTGCTCGTGGCGCAACGCCGCCGCACACTCGCCTTGCTACGCACCATCGGCGCAAAGAAAGGCCAACTGTATGGTTCCGTGCTGTTCGAAGCGGCAGTGCTTGGCTTCGTCGCATCCGTGCTTGGCGTGGTGCTGGGAAGTCTGCTCATGTGGGGCATGTGCGTCAGCGACATCATGCAAGAGGGTATGCGATTCAATTTCTCTTGGCAAGCCGCCGTCGTACCCATTCTTTTCGGTATTGTGGTGACGGTGCTCGCATCCCTGGGATCCGCACGTTCCGCTACTGCGGTGACGCCATTGGAGGCATTGCGCCCGATCGAACTGACCGACAACCGTCGTTCCAGCCTCACGCGAGCCATAATCGGTATTCTGATGGTGGTGGTCGGTATCGCCATGGCAGTATTTTCCATCTGGCAGGTACAAGCCACCAATGGCGGCGAGGAAGCGAACAGCGATCAATTCACGATGATTCTGCTCGTAGCCATCGCCGGCGCCGCACTGGTGTTCCTCGGAATGGTGGTCACAGCGGTGTTCTGGATGCCGGCCCTCATGAAGGGCGTTGGAGCGTTGGCCTCGCTGACAGGACCTTCCGCAACGGTTGCGCACGCCAACATTCAGAAGAATCCGCGACGCATCGCAGCAACCGGTGCCGCTCTGCTCATCGGCGTCACCCTGGTTTCCACCATCGCAACCGGTGCCGCTAGCGCCAAAGAGACTATGAATGGTGCGCTCGCCACCCGTTATAGCGTCGACATCGTGGCCATGGGCGATGACATCAGCCAGCAAATGGTCAAGGATGTAGCCGACATCAACGGCGTGTCCGACACGTTGTATGCGCCGGCGGTTTCCGTGACCTTGGAGAAAGCGGATGGAACCCAGCCTACGTCCGCATTGCTGGTCGGCGTGAAGAATATCGATCAGGTCAAGCAGGTCATGCGTGCCAACTTGGGTAACGCCTCCATCGACAGTGATAGCGTGCTCATGCCAACATACAATGCGCAAACCGGCAAGGAACTGCAGTTCGCCAATGGCACGGCTGATTTCTCTACCGAATGGAACCAGGACGGCGACGCTACGCGTTCGCTGACATTGCAAGCAAACCAAGCCGACTACCGTCGCGTATCCGCACAGTATGGAGCTGTCGGATTCGTGGATGAAAGCCATTTCACCAATGGTGACCTTGACGCCGCCACCCATGTGTTGCTGGTCAAGGCAGATACTGACAAATCGGGAGTTTCCGTTGACGGCATCTACAACGACATGCAGGCCGCATTGGAGAAGAGCACTGATGCGACAGTGACCGGACCGATTGCCGAACGCAGCGAATGGGCGAAGATGATCGACTCCATGATGATGCTTCTGGTGGGATTGATCGCCGTGGCCGTGCTCATCGCACTTGTCGGCGTGGCCAACACGCTGTCGCTGTCAGTGATCGAACGCACCCGAGAATCCGCCACATTGCGCGCCATCGGCATGACTCGCGGCCAGTTGCGACGCTCTCTTGCGGTGGAAGCCCTGCTCATCTCGCTGGTATCTGGCATCTCGGGCGTATTACTTGGCACACTGTTCGGCTGGCTGGGCGCATACGTGGTGTTCAGTATGTACGGCAAAGTGGTGTTCCCGTTCGAATGGGGTATCAACGGCATCGTACTCGCCGTGGCGGCCGTGGCAGCACTGCTCGCCAGCGTATTCCCCGCACGCAGGGCAGTGAGCACGCCTCCTGTTGAGGCGCTCGCCGAAGCCTAAGCTTCATAGCAAACACAACGAAAAGGACTCCTGCCACAAACATGGTAGGAGTCCTTTTTGCGTATCATGCATACGCAAAACAACAAATCAATCAGACCAAATGGTTTTCGTAGGCGAACACCACCGCCTGCACGCGGTCACGTGCATTGATCTTCGCCAGAATATGTGCCACATGCGTTTTCACCGTCGGCAGGCTGATGAAAAGCTTGTCGGCAATCTCCTGATTCGACAATCCATGCGCGATCTCAATAAGCACTTCGCGCTCGCGATCGGTCAGTTCATCTAATTCCGGATCGGTGTACGTCGAATCAGAAGTGGAAGAAGCAGTGGAATTTCCATGTGCACCAACATTCGCAGCCATGAAATCGCCTTCCATCATTTTCTCGATAAGACGTTTCGTGGCGGACGGTGCGATAATCGCATTACCTTGAAAAACCGTGCGAATCGAATTCAGCAACGTTTCCGGTTCCGTATCTTTCAGCAGAAAACCGGAAGCTCCAGCAGTGATCGCAG
>ENA-OPRV01001216-OPRV01001216.1-human-gut-metagenome-genome-assembly--contig:-NODE-1216-length-14123-cov-2.697967_pt1 | contig 14123 bp, 8 predicted proteins | sample MGYA00241896_ERZ501886 | MGnify/ENA primary metagenome ERZ501886 (study PRJEB25962, sample SAMEA2042452) | human gut metagenome | biome: human gut; feature: human-associated habitat; material: faeces... | reverse complement strand
CCAAATACTTCCTCTTTCGTCAAATGTTTTTTTAACTTTTTTATCTTTTTTTCATTTTTATTACTGTATACGCTTTCATCGCCCGATTTAAAAAAATAAGGCCTTTTGACCTTATTCAAAATGTGCATACGCAATACTATTGATATTCGCCATTACATCAACACCCTTTTCACCAAGGCTCGTTAATACAACGATGCTATATGGTGTTTCACAATCCACAAAGCCTACACTATTATAGGCATAATTATACATACCATATTTTTGAGGCATATTCTGTTGTATAATTTTATCCAAATATTCACCAGGCTCTGCTTTTTTCATATTTGCGATTAAATCTTTATAATTTGCTTTATTATTATATAAATAGGAAACTACATCATTCATCGTATTTGCCGTTGTTATATTCTCTGTAGAGTAATAATTTTCACTAATCGAATCCGTATACTTCTGCATCGCTTCCTTATACTCTTTCCATCCACCTAAGCTTTCATATAATATATGACCCGCATCATTATCTGAATATATAATCATTATATCTAATATATCCTTTAATGGTATCTGACTTCCAATTCCATAATCCGAGCTAATGACACCGCCATCTTCATGCATATATGATTTATATGTAAAAGTTGTATCTAAATCATACTTTCCCTCATTCACCATATCATAATATAGCATTGCCAACGGAAGTTTATATGTACTTGCTGCAACAAATTCTTCTTTTTCATTCATACTATATTTAATATTATGCTTTAAATCCGTAATACAATAAGATACTTTTTCATGATCAATATCATTTTCTTTTAAATACGCTTCAATTTCTTTTGCCAAAGCAGTATCAATATATTGACTATTATCTTTATTTTCAAGCTCTGTACTTTGATCTTCTTGAATTTCAGATAATTTGTTACCTACAGATTTTTGTGCACCTTTTACTTGTGCAACCACTGTACTAAGTACAATTAAAATACTTGATAATAAAAGAATAATAACAACTTTATTTTTATTGTTCATATAGACCCTTTCAATCATGTAAAAAGAGTCTATTAAGACTCTTTTATATTCTAGTGTTTAAAATGACGAACCCCAGTGAATACCATTGCAATTCCATGCTCATTACATTCATCAATAGAAAGTTGATCTTTAATCGATCCTCCAGGTTGGATAATTGCTGTTACACCAGCTTTAATAGCTTCTTGAACCGTATCTGGCATAGGGAAGAAAGCATCACTAGCTAAAACAGATCCTTTTGCCTTTTCACCAGCTTGTTCAATCGCAATTTTTGCAGCACCAACACGGTTCATTTGGCCAGCACCTACACCAATTGTCATATTATCCTTTGCTAAGACAATCGCATTTGATTTTACATGCTTAACCACTTTCCATCCAAACAATAATTGTTCGATTTCTTCTTCCGTTGGTTTACGGTTTGTCACACACTTTAAATCTTCCTTGTTAATTTTATGCTGATCCATCTCTTGAACCAATAGACCATCATTAACATTTGTATATTTTAGCGCACTTGAAACAGATAAGCTAGTATCTAATTGCATTAATCGAATATTTTTCTTACGAGTTAAAATTTCTAATGCCTCATCCGTAAATTCTGGAGCAATGATAATTTCCAAGAAAATCTTAGACAATTTTTCTGCCAATCCCTTTTCAACCTTCGCATTCAACGCTACAATACCACCGAAAATTGAAATAGAATCCGCTTCATATGCTTTATCCCAAGCCGCTTCAATATTTTCACCAATACCAACTCCACATGGATTCATGTGTTTAACACCAACAGCTGCATATTGACCTTCGAAATCTTTTAAAATTTCAATAGCTGCATTTCCATCCTGGATATTATTGTAAGACAATTCTTTTCCATGAAGCTGTTTTGCGTTAGCCAAAGAATATTGAGGATTCATGCCTTTGTAGAAGGCTGCCTTTTGGTGAGGGTTTTCACCATAACGCAAATCTTGAACCTTATCAAAAGTAATTGTCATACTTTCTGGGAATTCTTCATTTGTCTTCTTAGTTAAATAATCTGCAATCATAGCATCATAACGTGCTGTATGACGGAATACTTTTGCAGCTAATCGTTCACGTGTTTCTAACGTTGTTTCTTGATTTTCTCTAATTTCTTCAAGAACCTTGTCATAATCTTTTGGATCACAAATAACAGGAATACTTTGATAGTTTTTAGAAGCACTACGAAGCATGCTAGGACCACCAATATCAATGTTTTCGATGATTTCTTCGTGTGTTACACCTGGTTTTAATACTGTTTCTTTGAAAGGATATAAATTCACACAAACTAAATCGATATATTCAATTCCTAATTCCTTTAATTGACGTACATGATCTGGGTTTGAACGAACACACAATAAAGCTCCATGAACTTTTGGATGCAAAGTTTTTACACGTCCATCCATAATTTCTGGAAAACCAGTCACATCACTAATTCCAATTGGATGAATTCCGGCAGCTTCTAAAGCCTTTTTTGTTCCTCCAGTAGAAATAATTTCATACCCGCAATCTACTAATCCTTGTACAAATTCAACAAGACCCGTTTTATCAGATACACTTACTAATGCACGCTTCATTATTTTTCCTCCTCAATACTTTTTGCGACTTGTTCAATCACTTGCCAGAACAAATCATACTCCATCGCATGTACATGCGATTCTAATGTTTCAAGATCCCATGACGAATCAATTGCCACTCTTTCCTGACGAATAATAGGACCTGTGTCTACGCCTTCGTCTACAAAATGAACAGTAACGCCTGTTTGAGATACCTTCGCTTCAAACGCATCCTGGATACTGTGTGCTCCAGGAAATTCAGGTAAATAAGCTGGATGTAAATTAATAATTCGATTTGGATATGCACTTAATAAAGTGTGCCCAATAAAACGCATATATCCACTCAAAACAATCAAATCCACCTTTTTTTCTTTCAATACTTCTAAGATTGCCGCTTCATAACCTGCTTTACCATCATACCCTTTTGGATTGAAATAAAACTCTTCAATTCCATGATTACGCGCACGAACTCTTGCATATGCATTTTCTTTATCTGCAATCAAACAAGCACAGTTTACATGCAAAGAACCATCTTCTATATGCGATAAGATTGTTTCGAAATTAGTCCCCGAACCACTCGCAAATACCGCAATATTTACCATTGGACATCTACCTGTCCTGTCTCAGTTACTTTACCAACTACATAGCTAGGCTCATTGATTTCACTTAATGCTGCCTGTACTCTTGCAACATCAGCAGGATCTACCGCCATCACAAAACCAAGGCCCATGTTAAATACGTTATACATTTCCTTTGTAGAAATATCACCATTTTTTTGGATCAAATCAAAAATTGGAGGTTTTGGGAAAGCCTTAGTATTAATTTCAACACCCATGCCTTCCTTTAACATACGAGGCACATTTTCATAGAATCCACCACCTGTAATGTGGCTACAAGCCTTCAATGTAATACCATTGGCCTTGATATATTTTAATGCCTTAACATAAATCTTTGTAGGAGCCAACAACGCTTCTCCTAAAGTTTTACCTAATTCATCATAATATGTGTTCAAAGATTCTTCTGTAATATCAAACACATTACGAACCAATGAAAAACCATTACTGTGAACTCCAGTAGAAGGAAGGCCAATCAATACATCTCCTACATTAAGGTCCTTACCAGTAATCATATCTTTTTTATCGCAAACACCAACCGCAAAACCAGCTAAATCATAATCGTCTTCTGGCATTAAACCTGGATGTTCTGCTGTTTCTCCACCGATTAAAGCAGCTTCAGATTGTAAACAACCTTCAGACACACCTTTTACGATATCTGCAATTTTTTCTGGAACGTTTTTTCCACATGCGATGTAATCCAAGAAGAATAATGGTTCTCCTCCTGCACACGCAATATCATTAACACACATCGCAACGGCATCAATACCAATTGTGTCATGTTTATTCATAACCATCGCTAGCTTAACTTTTGTTCCACAACCATCTGTACCTGAAAGTAATACTGGTTCTTCCATATCTTTAATTTTAGATAACGAGAAAGCTCCAGAAAAACCACCAAGTCCACCTAATACTTCTGGACGCATTGTTTTCTTAACATGCTCCTTGATCAATTCTACAGATTTATATCCTGCCTCTAAACTAACGCCTGCTGCTGCATAATGTTCTGCCATATTCTACTCCTTTACCTCATCTTTATAATCTTGTAAATCTTCTGGATATTCGCCTGTACAACAAGCTAAACAACTTGTTTCTGGTACACACTTTTTAAAATCTTCAACACTTAAGAAGCGCAATGAATCCACTTGGAATAATTGTTCCATTTCATCTACTGTATAGTTAAAAGCCGCCAAATCTTTTTGTGCCGTTGAATCAGCCCCATATAAACAAGGATATTTCAACATTGGCGAAGCTATACGTAAATGAACCTCTTTTGCCCCTGCTTCTTTTAATAACTGACATATTCTACGTGATGTAAATCCTTTTACAACACTATCATCAACTAGATATACACTTTTTCCTTTTACAACTGAGCTAATCGCATTCAAACGAACACGCATACCTTGCATCCTTTGTTGTTCTGTTGGACGAATAAATGTAGATCCGATATAACGATTCTTAATCAATCCTGTTTCATACGGTATATTCAACGTTCTAGCAAAACTAGCTGCCGCACTTAAAGCAGAATCAGGAACACCTACAACGATATCTGCCTTTACATTTTCTTCTTTTGCCAAATAATATCCGCATTTTTTTCTGACTTCATGAACCGTTAGCCCATTATGAATACTATCCGGTCTAGAATAATATACATATTCTAAAGCACACGCCTTTGTTTCTGCTTTTTCAAAAATCTGGCAAGACTTCATTCCTTCATTATCGAAACAAATCAATTCCCCTGGATTAACTTCACGAACAAATTCACCACCAAGAATAGGGAATGAACAAGTTTCGCTGCTAATACAATAACCCTCATCTACTTGTGCAATATATAAAGAACGAATTCCATGTGGATCTCTCACGACATACAAGCTATCCTTTGTGATAACCATAAATGTATAAGCTCCACTCATCATATGACATGCTTTTGTAATCTTCTCTTCAAAAGAACCGGGGTTTAACTGAATCAAATGTGCCAACAACTCCGAATCACTTGTTCCTTGGAAAATCAATCCATCATTCTCCAGCTTAGTTCTTAATGAAACTGCATTTGTGATCATACCGCTAGATACAACCGCAAAATATCTCTGATGACTACGAACCATAATTGGCTGAACATTTTCCAATTGAGAATCATTTTTTGTAGCCATACGAAGCTGACCAATCGCAATATTACCATCTAAAGAATTTAATGTATCCTGCTTTAAATTCTCTGATAATAAGCCAAGTCCCTTTTTACAGACAACGCTATCTCCATCACTTACAGCCAAACCTACACCGTCTTGTCCACGATGTTGAATAGCATGCATGGCTAAATAGATATTCTGGGCGGCTTGTTCGACATTGAACAAGCCTACGATCCCAGAAGAATCTTGAACTATTTTTTGCATTGTCATTCTACTTCACCTGCTTGTGTGTAAAATAACGAACACCATTTGCAAAAATATCCTGGTCTTTGTTTCCAGCAATATTCTGGAACAAGCCTTTTTCATAACGTTCACTATGACCCATCTTACCAAAGATTTTTCCATCTTCAGAGAAGATACCTTCAATGGCCATACTTGAACCATTTAAGTTGTCTTTTCCATCCATTGTTGGTACACCATTTTCATTTACATATTGTGTTGCTACCTGACCATTTTCAATCAATTTATTTAACACTTCTTCACTCGCAACGAATTTACCTTCACCATGACTTACAGCTACAGAATATACACTTCCTGCCTTCATACCAGCAAGCCAAGGAGAAGCATTACTTGTAATGCGCGTACGTGCAATATGCGAAACGTGGCGGTTGATATTATTTCTAAATAATGTTGGATTTTCTGCATCCAATTTTTCAATATCACCATAAGGCAACAATCCAGATTTAATCAATGCTTGGAATCCATTACAGATACCTAAAATCAAACCATCATTTGCACGCATTGCATCAATTGCTTGGGCAATCTTTGGATTTCGTAATACATTCGCAATAAATTTACCTGAACCATCTGGTTCGTCTCCACTACTAAATCCACCAACGATCATCAAGATTTGAGATGTACTAATTTCTTCTGCCAAAGTATCAATACTCTTTTGAATATTTTCAACAGTTAAATTATTGAATACAACCTGTTTTACTTCAGCTCCAGCACGTTCAAATTTAGCTGTTGTATCAAACTCACAGTTTTGACCAGGGAAAATAGGAATAATTACCTTTGGTTTTTCCACTACAACCTTAGACATTGGTACTTCCACATCGTTTAAAGGAGTTTCTAGAGTATCTTTTCCTTCATCCACAATCATTGGATAAATCTCACTATAACGTTTTGTCCAAGCCTTAAATGCATCTTCGATTTCAACTGTTTCTTCATTTAATACAATCTTAGAATCATCATTTAAGATACCAATCAATTCTAAATGCTCATCCTGAATGCTTTCTGTAGCTTCTACAATCATTGAACCTAAATTAAATCCATATACATCTTCTTCTGTATTGATTGCAACACCGACTTTAGATCCAAATGCCATCTTTGCAACAGTTGCTCCTAATCCACCAAATTTAATTGTGCTTGCCGCAACAATCTTCTTTTCCTGCATCAATTTATGAACTGTTTCAAAGTTTTCCTTCAATTGTTCATAGTTTGGAACATGATTCTTAACCGGTGTATGTTTTACTAAGTATACATAGTCTCCAGGATTCTTGAATGAAGCAGATACGATATTATCTGTTTTTGCTGTAGTTACCGCAAATGTGATTACTGTTGGAGGTACATGAATATCTTTATATGTTCCACTCATAGAGTCTTTACCACCAATACTTGGTGTTTCAAATGCTAGCTGAGCATCAATTAAACCTAATAATGCTTCAAATGGTTGTCCCCATTTTTGTGCATCTGTACCTAAGTGCTCAAAATATTCCTGATTTGATAAACGACACTTCTTATAGTCAGCACCCAATGCCGTAATACGAGCTAATGCTTCAACAACTGAATAACTTGCACCTAAATATGGAGAATATTTAGACACCTTTGGATCATATCCATATGTCATGACAGAACATGTATTTGTCATTCCATGAACCGGTAATTTCTGTACAGAACCTTCTTCAGGAGTTAATTGATATTTACCTCCAAAAGGCATCAATACTGTACTCTTACCAATAGAAGCATCAAACATTTCTGCTAAACCAATCTGACTTGCAACATTCGCATCTTGTAAAACAGTATTTAAATCTGATTTAACTGCATCAAATGGATGTTCATCATATTCATTTTCACAAACATCAACAACCTGATGCTGACATACACCGTTTGTATCCAAGAACGCACGAGACATGTCAACAATTGTTTCCCCACGCCATTTCATGACTAAACGATTTGTATCTGTAACATCTGCAACTTTGATAGCCTCTAAGTTTTCCTTATATGCTTCTTCTTTGAATTTTTCAAAATCTTTGGCTTCAATACATACAGCCATACGCTCTTGTGATTCACTGATCGCAAGCTCTGTACCATCTAAGCCTTGATATTTAACTGGAACTGTATCTAAATTGATATCCAATCCGTCCGCAAGTTCACCTACGGCAACACTAACTCCACCAGCTCCAAAATCATTTGCCTTCTTGATTAATTTTGTACAAGCTGGATTTCTGAATAAACGTTGTAATTTACGTTCAATTAAGGCATTACCCTTTTGAACTTCACTTGAACATTTTTCCAAACTTGTTTCATTATGTTCTTTACTTGAACCTGTAGCTCCACCAATTCCATCACGACCTGTAGCTCCACCAATCATAACAATGATATCGCCAGGTTGAGGTTGTTCACGTTTTACATGTGATTTTGGAGCAGCACCGACTACAGCACCAACTTCCATACGTTTGGCAACATAGCCATCATCATAGATTTCATCTACAAATGTAGTTGCCAAACCAATCTGGTTACCATAACTTGAATAACCTTGAGCTGCTGTTTTAGAAATCTTTGACTGAGGTAATTTGTGCTCTAGTGTTTCACTAATTGGTTTAGTAATATCTCCGGCACCTGTAATACGCATAGCTTGGTATACATAGCTACGTCCTGATAATGGATCACGAATGGCTCCACCAATACAAGTACTAGCTCCACCAAACGGTTCAATTTCTGTAGGGTGGTTATGTGTTTCATTTTTAAACATCAATAACCATTGTTCATCTTTTCCATCAACATCTACTGTGATTTCAACACTACATGCATTGATTTCATCGGTAATTTCCATATCATCAAGCTTGCCTTGTTTACGAAGATATTTACCAGCAATGGTAGCCATATCCATCAATGTTTTTTCTTTGCGGTTTCCATGAACTTCCTGGCGTAATTTCAAATATTTTTCATAAGAAGCCTGCAATTCATCTGATAATGTATCCAAATGGAAACAAACATCATCCAATACAGTTTCAAAAGTAGTATGACGACAGTGATCTGACCAATATGTATCTAACACACGGATTTCAGTCATTGTGCAATCTCTTTTTTCTTCTTTTTCGAAGTAACGTTGAACATGCTCAATGTCCGCTTGAGACATGGCCAACCCTAAAGTTGTACGTAAAGAATTTAATTCTTCTTTACTCATCTTTGTAAAACCATCTAAAACAGGAACGTCTTGTACATCAACATCCTGATCATCTACTAATACAGAAAGGTCTTTTACACGCGCTTCAACAGGGTTAACAATATAGTGTGTGATTTTATCTAGTGTTTCTTCATTTACTGGGTTTGCGAACACTAATAAAGTACCTGAATGAATACGTACAGTTTGTTTATTATTCAAAAGCATTAAACATTGCATTGCACTGTCAGCTCTTTGATCGTATTGACCTGGCAAAAATTCGTATGCCAAATAAGATTTATCCGTTAAATCTACAGAATCATATACATCATCAGTAACAACTTCACTACAAACATTTTTCTTTAATAATTCAATATCATTTTCATCGGCATTAAAAATATCATATAAATTGTATTTCGTTAGACCAAACTCTTCTCCTAAAGATAAAGATTGTCTTAATTCAGCCGCTAATGATTCACTTTCAACTTGAAACTGTTCTTTTTTATGAACAAAAATACGAGTATCCATTTCCTTCTCCTTATTCAACAATTGACTGTTCTAATACTTTTTGTGCTTGTTCTTTTTTAAATTCAACAATTTTATCCTGCAAAGACTTATCATTAAGTCCAATCATCTGACAAGCTAAGATAGCAGCATTTCTTGCTCCTGATTTTCCAATCGCAACAGTCGCAACAGGAACTCCTTGAGGCATTTGTACTGTCGACAATAATGAATCCAATCCACCTAAAGCAGATGTCTGAATAGGGATTCCAATAACCGGCAATGGTGTAGAGCTAGCTAAAACTCCAGCTAAATGTGCTGCTCCTCCAGCTGCCGCAATAATAACTTGAATTCCACGTTCGCATGCAGTCTTAGACAACTCCAAAACAGCTTCTGGAGTACGGTGAGCACTTAATACACGAACCTCGTAGCCGACTTGAAAATCGTCTAATTGTTTCATGCAGCCTTCCATACTAGGTAAGTCTGAACGAGAACCCATCACAATTAAAACACGCTTTGTTTCCATAAATGACCTTCCTTTCAAAACAAAAAAAGCGCACCTATAGTAGGCGCACTTAAAAAAGCAATTCTTCTCTATCAATTGTGGTAAATCTTCTTAAGACCATAAGTAAGACCTCCAAAATCAGAAAAACACTTCTGCAAGATTATAATACCTAAAACCAACTCAAATGACAACCCAATATTTCATTAAAGTTGCTCTCTAGGTATAAACAATTTGTATTTACGTAAATCAAACATATAAACAATTGAACTCAATCCCCAAGTAATAGGGTATAACCAATGGGTTAAATACAAACTGTGTATACTTTGGCCAATTGTCATTAGTACAACAACACGAACAGCACACCAACATACAAGCATGACCACCATTGGCATCACTGGACGTCCAAGACCTCTTAAAATACTAGAAACAACATGTGAGAAGCCCAAAAGAACATAGAAGAAGGCACATATTTTAGCACGATCTACTCCAATTTCAATCACCTCTGGATTTTGATTAAAGAATGAAATAAAGGTTGGCGCAAATAAATAAATCAAAACACCCATGCCTTCAATTAAAAGTAAAGAAGCAGCAAGCCCAAACAAGATTCCTTTTCGCGAACGTTCCTTTTGTCCGGCTCCTTCATTTTGTGACACAAACGTTGTAAGTGCCATTGAAAAAGAAATTTCAGGAAGGAAGATAAACCCTTCAACCTTTGAATATGCACCAATTCCTGCAATAGCTGCAGCGCCAAACGAATTAATATATGATTGAATCATGACATTCGCAAAATCAATGACACAGCCTTGCAGTCCTGTAGGCAAACCGTAGATACAAATTTGTTTCAGGTTTTCAAAATCCAAAGTTAAATGTGCCCAAGAAATATGCAAAATACTTTCTTCTCTAGCTAACTGCAAAGCACATAAAAACATACTCGCAAATTCAGAAATAATTGTTGCCCAGGCAGCTCCGGCAACTCCCATCTTAAACACCGTAATGAATACAACATCTAAAATCACATTTAATATAGAACTGACAATCAAATAATAGAGTGGATGTTTGGCATCACCACCAGCTCGGATGATTCCCACAAGCATGTTATATAGAACCAAAGAAAAACTGCCTAAAAAGTATTTTAAATATATTGAAGATAGACCAAACACCTCTATAGGCAAGCCCATCCATCTCAACATTTGATCTGTCAATAGATAACCACTGACTGTCATAATAAGCCCTAAGATTATTCCAAATGTAGCCGTTGTATATATCGCTTTCTTTGTTCGCTCTTCATCTTGGGCCCCAATCGCATTCGCTATAATTACGCTAGCGCCTGTCGCAAACCCATTAAAAAATCCTACAAACAAAAAAATCAATGAGCCAACACCTGTAACGGCAGCTAATGCATTTTGCCCTAAAAAGTTCCCTACAATCAATGCATCCATTGTGTTGTAGAGTTGTTGAAAAAGATACCCAATGAATATAGGTACCGCATAGCCAATAATTTGTTTGGCAATACTTCCTTTTGTCATCAATTGAATCGATCCTTGTTTTGCCATAAAAATCCTCCCCATACAAGAAAAGCCTGCACCAACATAAGTTAGTACAGGACTTTACTGTGCCCTAATATCCATTAGGATACATCATATGTTATTTACAATCAAACTATTTAATATAAGCAGTCGCAATCGATTGAGCCCAATTATAAATAGATGTCGTATGCATTCCTTTAACATCCTTGCTTCTTAAACAATATGTCTTCGTCGAATCCACAGGTAAATATCCACATAATTCACTTTGACGAACTAAAGCATTATGATAATTCTCTTTAGATACTTCATTGTCCGAAGTATACATACCTGCATCTAAATAAGTATCTAGTTGTTTATCACTTAAACGACCAAAGTTATTTGTAGCCCCTGTTCTTAAAATAAAGTTAATACCTGTATCATCAGGTGAACCATAAGAGAATCCTAGATATGTTGCATCCCAGCTATCTGTTTGTGCATCATCCTGCACGGTATTAATGACTGTATTAAATTCAACAGTATTCGCTTTAAAATCAATGCCAATCGCATTCAAGCATTTCTGTAAAACTGGAATCAAAGAATCCAAAGAATCCTTATCCTTGTTTGCCAAGAAACGAACCGTTAATTTTTCACCATCTTTATAACGATATCCATCATCTGACAATTTGTATCCAGCATCATCTAAGATTTGATTCGCCTTTTCAACATCATAATCATAATAAGTGACACCATCAACCTTTTCTTCATTACGAATCATAGTTCCATTATTTAATGACACGGGATTGCCAAAAGTACCTGGCTTATACGCCATACCATCAATCTGATAATAGTTATCAATATATTCTTGTGCGTTAAATCCATATCCAATTGCTTTTCTTACCTCGCCATCGCTACAAGCTCCCACATGAGAATTAAAGATAATGAAGTTTTCACGATCACTTGGATACGAATCGACAGAAAGGTTTTTATTCTTTTGTACAGATTTGATTTTATTCGCCTCAATCACATCCGGAATATAATCCACAGTTCCATTTTCTAATTCCTTTACTTCAGTTGAAGTATCCGTCTTTTTGATCATAATCTTAGAAATCTGATATTGACCTTTTTTAGCCTTATACTTTGAATTTGAAACTAAACTGGCACCACTTGTTTTTTCAAATTTCTTTAACACATACGCACCTGTTCCAATTGGCTTACTATTTTTCTTTTCGATACTCTCTGTTTTTCCTTTTTTATAGTTTAAATATTCAGAACTACAGATTTTCTGTGTTCCAAGCGTAGAAACTGCATCAATTCTTGGTTTATTTAAATGAAATACAACTGTATAGTTATCTAGAGTTTCAATTCCTCTAAAGCTAGATGCATCTGAATCATGATACTCACTATATCCATCTAGAAAATCAACATTATTCGCAAATCGACCTGTATAGCTTGGATCAGCCATAACCGCAAATGTTGTCTCTACGTCTTTTGCAGTGAATTTAGATCCATCACTAAACTGAATGCCCTTCTTTAATTTAAATGTCATTGTCTTTCCATCTTCACTGATTTCAGGTAAGGACTTAGCCAAATCTGCAACCAACTCTCCTTTTTTGTTGTATTTCAACAACCCTTGATAAACCAAATCAACGACATAAGAATCATTTGTCGTTTGGTAATACATAGGTGAAAAAGTTCCATTCATTTCTGAACTCAATCCCACTGTCAATACTTGATCATTACCTGCTGCTTTTGTGCTGCAGCCACACATCAATAAAGCTAATCCACATGCTAATATTTTCTTATACATATTCTTTTACCTCCTAAGCATCTACTCTTTATACCACCACCAATCTGCTGACATATTTCATCACTCTCCTTATAAATTAAAAAAATCCTGCATCAAATTTAATAATTTGACACAGGACAGAATATCAAAATAATCTGCGGTACCACCTGAATTGGTATAGTTATACCCATCTCTAGAATGCCATCACATTCGATCCATTTAACGCATAGAATACGTCGCAGTTACTAAGAAACTCTTTTCACCTTGCCCTTGAAAGTCCATTTGCTAAGTCGTAATAATCTAGCTTCCACCCCGACTAGAATCTCTTTGTATCCGGTTCTTAGTTTGATCTCTTTCGCATCGGTTGCTTATAGGATACACCTAACAAGATCCGTTTTCAACCACTTTTACAATTTATTTACATTTTCTTACATTAAAGATTGTTCTGTTCTACCAATAATATCATCTTGCGTCTTTTTAGAAAGCACATTAAAGAAAGCACTATATCCGGCTACACGAACAATTAAATCCTTATGTTTTTCAGGGTGCTTCTGTGCATCAATCAAAGTTTCTTTAGAAACAATGTTATATTGCACGTGATATCCATGTAAACGATTAAAGAAAGTTTTAATCAGCAATTCTAATTTTTGTCGATTTTCTTCAGTCGACAACATTTGAGGTGTCATTTTTTGATTTAGCAGAACGCCACCCGTAATTTTATTTGTACGAAGCTTAGACACACTTTTAAACACAGCTGTAGGTCCATTTTTATCGCTATTATGCGCTGGACTGCAACCTTCTGCCAAAGGTTCGAATGCATTTCGTCCATCTGGCGTAGCCATCGTTGACATACCTTGTCCAACATTCGCACTAATTGAAGAAGTTCCTGCGTAACGAATTCCGCCAATTGGTCCTCTATTATAACGTGTATTTGGATATTTTTCGATTTCTTCAATATAAGAATCATAAGCTTCCACAATTAACTGATCGACATAATCATCATCATTTCCATATTTTGGAGCTTCACGAATCAACATTTCCTGAATTTTTTTGTTTTCAGGTGAT
>ENA-OPRV01001203-OPRV01001203.1-human-gut-metagenome-genome-assembly--contig:-NODE-1203-length-14209-cov-2.735269_pt1 | contig 14209 bp, 3 predicted proteins | sample MGYA00241896_ERZ501886 | MGnify/ENA primary metagenome ERZ501886 (study PRJEB25962, sample SAMEA2042452) | human gut metagenome | biome: human gut; feature: human-associated habitat; material: faeces... | reverse complement strand
CGACACAGTTCACGAGATGGCTAAGGACGAAGCCCGTCACGGTAAGGCTTTCGAGGGTCTGCTGAACAGATACTTCAAGTAAGCGGCGGCTGTGAGCCACACCAAATTCGCCGTTCCGGCTGTTTCAGTTCGGCTAAGGTTACGTTACCGGCGGATATTAACGTTATAATTATGCAAATCGAGCCGTAAGCACTCTTGCTTACGGCTCAGTTTGTTCTTATAGTAAAAACGCATCTGATACACAAAAAAGAACACCGGTCGCCCGGTGTTCTCTTTTTTTACTGTCAGCTTATTTGGCTGTCTTCACATTTGCATAAGTATAAGTGCTTGTATTTGCACCCTTATAAGACGCAATCCTTACCTTATACACGCTTCCGGCCCTGAGTCCGCCAATAGTGACAGTAGCATTCGTACTGCCCTTTAACGTCTTTTTGACCCACTTGCCGCCTTTGTAAATTTCAACCTTATATCCGTCTGCACTGGCATTTTTACCCCACTTAACGGTTATCGAGTTTCTTTTTGCCGATACAACCTTGATATTGGTTACCGGTGAAAGCACTGCAGTAACCGTAGTATAGCTGTAATCGCCGTACAGATTGTCCTTATACGCTCTTACCCTTACTTTATATGTGATGTAAGGTGTAAGTCCGCCAAGCACAGCCTTTGCTGTCTTATTATCGGTTATGGTCTTTTTGACCCACTTACCGCCGATATAATATTCTACGTTATATCCGTCAGCGTTCGCATCCGCATTCCATATAACTACTGCTTTTGAGTCAACTGCGCTCTTTACCTTAAGACCGCTGACCTTTGTCGGAGCGGTAGTGATATAAATATCGTCGAATGCACTCTCAAGCTCACCCTTATAAGCCTTTATTCTGACCTTGTAGGTTTTGTAGCCCTTAAGCGAGCCTATTGTAACGGTAGTTTTGTTATTGCCGGTCAGCGTCTTTTCATTCCACTTACCGTCTGCATAGTACTGAGCGGTATAACCGTCCGCACTTTCGTTCTTATCCCATTTAAGCGTAAACGAAGAAGATGTTACTGTCTTCGTAATACCCGTAACTTTTGACGGGAGCGTATCGATATAGCCATATGTATACGGACTGTAAAGGTCGCCCTTATATGCGCTTACCCTTACTTTATATCGTGTTCCTGCACAAAGTCCGTCTATAACCGCCGATATATTATTGTTGCCGGTAACAGTCTTTACGGACCACTGATTATTAATGTACCACTCTACCTTGTAGCCGTCCGCTCTGGCGTTTCTGCTCCAGCTTATTCTTACCGTTTCATCGGTAGCCTTCACCGTATTTATATTCCATACGGGAGAAGGAACAGTATCAACATAGAAACATCTGAATTTGGCGGTGAATCTTCCTGCATAAGCCGCTATCCTTACCTTATATTTAAGGCCTGCAGAAAGACCGCTCAGCTTTGCCGCTACTCTGTCGCCGTCCGTGCTGAAGCCGATCTGCTTCCACTGATTGCCGACATAGCATTCGACATAATATCCGTCAACGCCGCTTATATTCTTCCAGCTTATATCGACTTCATTGTATGTTGTCTTTTCAACCGCTATTTCTTCCACGTCGGGAATAGGCTTTACGGGAACACGGTTTCCGATATATGAATCCTTACATCTTGTGCATTCAAATACGCTGTAGCCTTCGTTGCGATAGTCAGGCTCAACTACTTTGATTACAACATAGTCGTGACCGAGAGGTTCGCCATACTCCGCACCGCATATTTCACACTTTGCCTTTTCGGTGCAGGTAGCCTCTCCTCCGGAATGCTCACATTCGGTTATCGTAGCCGTTACAACGTCCGACTTCATCGAAACTCCCGCCGTTGCAGCATTGCTGTAGGTAAGACGGCAGTAGTACCTGCCCGTTGTGAGATTTTCGAGCGACAGCTTTCTGTCTGTAGCGCCCTCTATCACTGTTTCGTAGCCGTTTTCATCAATGGCGATCCACTGATAAGCAACTTTTGCGTCAACCTCGTTTGAATACCACGGCTCTGCATTTATTTGAAGTGACGGTATGTCGCCTGGATAATAACCGTTGGTGTAATATACAGTATCAATCGGCTTGATTATCTGCATCGGACATAACCGTACCGTAAGTCCGTTTGTCGATGATGCCGTTGCCTTATTAAGACTGTATATATCTATCCACTCTTTTGTTCCTCTGTCCTGTACCCAGAAGCCGGGATCGATATAATCGGCTATCACCTTATTCGGGGCATTAGTTATGATTTCGGCAAACCCACCTGACGAAATGGATACATTACCGCCGTTTATTGTAAGGCAATTTATATTGTTTGCGGCCATTGTAACATTACCGCCGTTTATGGTCACATTGCTGCCTGTTGCAAGCCCGTCAAATGTGACATCACCGCCCCTCACTATGAATGCGTCTTGATTCTCAAACGCTGTCACCGCACAACGTCCCGTAACCGTCAGCTTTGCCTTGCCGTTTATGATGATCGGACGTGAGAACGCTGTACGAACTGCGTACTTGAGCGTGAAGTTACCTTCGGTTATGACTAACTGACCGCCGTATCCGTTCTTGTTATAAAGCGGATATAAGGTACAGCCCTCGTTTTCGCTCTTCTGAGCGTCTTTCGCAGCCTCGTCAAGATTGTTATAATACCTGACATCGTCGCCCTTTGTTATCTTTGCATTGAACTTGCTCTCGCATATCTCGCAATATGTCGGCTCAGTAATGTTGCCTGCGGTTTCCTTGTCCGCTGTAGGATCGACCACCTGAGAATGATCACAGTCAACAAGGTCTATGCTTACAGTGTTCGACTTTATTTCATAGCCGTCATCGGTAATAACTACGAAGTATATCTCGGCAACATCGCTGTCGCCTGCCTTATCAATTATTTCGTCTGCCGACAATTTAGCGTCCTTTACAAGTGCGCTTAAGCTGCTATAAATTATATCTCCGCTTACATAGGAGTTTATACCGTATCTCTTACTTACATACGAGTCGTTCAGGTTCGAGCCGTGAGCAAGAGCAAGGTTGAACTTCAGCGTGGGGTTTGCGTTGCTGTTGCGATACAGCTTGTTTATTTCTGTGCTAAGCGTTGCGCTCTTTATCGGCGCTTCTTCTACATTCACCGGTTTATTGTCGTTATTCACACTGCTATAAACGCTCTCTGCACGTTCTGCAATTGAAAGCCATGCACCGCCGTCCTTTTTATATGCATAACCGTCAGCCAGAACAGATTCAAGACTGCCGTTTGCTATCTCGATGTTGTAGAATTTACCGCCGCTGATTTTTGCTTTAGCGTTACCTATAATGGTCAGAGCGTCTATAACGCCGCCGCCTATTTCTGCGTCGCCGTCTATGTAAACCATCACCGATGTGAATTCACCGCCGTTGATGATTAACTTTGAGTTTGCGTAAGCTTTAATAGGCATCCGCATTTTGCCATCGCCGCCTACGGTAAACATACCGCCGTCGGATACTTCTACAGGTGCATTGAAAGCAAAAGTGCCACCCAGTTTTTTACCGTTCAGTGCAAGCGTTACATTGCCGGTAATGGTAACGCCCTGTGTAAGTTCGCTGTTTGTAATATCCTTATACAGCGTTACAGTAGCCGTACCTGCCTCGTTAGCCTTGTCAAAAGCGTCATAAATATCGCTGAACAGATCTGTCATTTCGCCGCCGTCAGCCGTATAGCTTACAGTTGCGGCGATTTCCTCATTGCAGTAAGGACAAAGGTTTCCGTCAAGCGCATAACTGTCGTTTTCGTCTTTATGGTCGCACTTTATAACATTAAGATAATTGGCTGTGGTCATGCTCTGAATTTCAGCATATTTGAAACCTGAACCGACAATCGCATTTAAGCCTATAACTCTGCTTCCGCTCGCAATTGCCCTGCCTAAAGTATAATTGCTTTCATTTTCGCAAGTGAAGATGTTGAACGTACCGCTTACTATAGAGACATTATATCCGCTTCCACCGGTCGTGTCTGCTTTCATGCTTAAATAATCGGCATTAACATCATTGATGACCGTGTCTCCGCCGTTTATCGTTATTGCGCCGATATTAGCACCATCGGCACTAACCTTTCCGGAATTTACAACTAAATAATTCAATGTGGCTTTACTGTCAATTAAAACATTGGCATTCTCACCCGATACCGTTACACCGGTAAGTGAACTTGAGGCTTTTTGCGGTGCCGTAAACGTTATATCTCCGCCCTTGACATCAAATGCAAATGTTGTGGTGCCGTCATTTTTATTTAAATCAACGGTAAATCTACCCTTGCTTATGTCAAACGTTTCATTATTGTTAACCAAACTGTAGTTTAACAGCTTTAATGTACAGCCTTCGCTTTCCTCGGCAGCGCCGATAGCGTCATTCCAGTTTTCGTAATACGATAACGTGCCGTCAGACAGCTCTACCGAAGCCGGTAGTGCTCTGTTGCATATACCGCACACACAACCGTCATCGTCACATTTTACGCTTTCGACGGGGTGCTGACAGGTAGCTACTGTAAGCGTTACCACATTCGACTTATAATCATATCCGTCATAGGTAAATATGCAGTAATATTGGATTTCTCCGTCTTCTGCCACCGCTTTATCAACTTGATCGCCAAGTAAATAACAGTAACCGTTTAATAATTCTGTTTTTTCGCTTATTACCGTTCCGTCAATTAAGCATCCGGTAATATAGAGTGTTTTATCTCCCGAATATGTCACATCGGCTGCGAAAGATGCAGCCTTTTTACCGTTACGGTATATTATCGGTGACTCGTTCTCAGCGGAAATTGTTGCGCTCTTTATCGGCGCTTCCTTTACTTCTACATTAGTTATATCCTGCTTTTCACGCTCTGCAATAGTAGACCAGATGCCGGAATCGATAATACTCCTATAGGCATAGCCGTCCGCAAGAAGCTGTCCTACGTTTCTGCCTTCGCCTGAAACCTGTAAGCTGTAGAATTGACCGCCTTTAATTACAGCGTTACCGCCGTCTTTAATTATGAAGTCAGAGAAAGTACCACCGTTGATTTCCGCATTGCTGCCGTTGCGAACGGCAACACGTTTTATTAAGCCACTGCCGTTAACGGTCAGCTTACCGCTCGTTACTTCTATGGAATACCATACATCAGTACCGGGTTGTGAGAGCCTTTTACCGTTAAGTTCAAGCGTAACATTGCCTGTAACAGCTATCGTATCTGTAATATCGTCCGTGATGTTCTTCTGCAGCGTTACAGTAGCCGTACCTATCTCATTAGCCTTGTCAAAAGCGTCATAAATATCGCTGAACAGATCCGTATTTTCGCTTCCGCCGTCCGTATAGCTTACAGTTGCAACGATTTCCTCATTGCAGTAAGGACAGGGATTTCCGTCAAGCACATAACTGCCTTTTTCACCCTTATGAACGCACTTATCAACAAAAATTCTATCGGTTTTGGTCATGGTCTGAATAGCTTCGTATGTGTAAACAGTAATGCCATTCATACTATTACCGAAAACTACGCTTCCACTCGCGATTGCCATACCTAAGCCTGTTTTGCAAGTGGTGCTGCCGAACTCGCCGGTTACGATAGAGATGCTACCGGACCCGTTGATATTCACGCTTAAAGAATCGGCTGTAACATAATTGATGACCGTGTCTCCGCCGTTAGCTTTCAGTGCATCAATATTTGCACCGTTTACAACAGTCTTTCCGCCATTTATTGACAGTTCTTTAATATAACTCTCGGCACTGTTTACTGCAAGCGCACCGCTTGATATTGTTACACTTCCCAGCTTGATTTTACCGTCAATTGTAACCTCAGCGTCAGTTCCGTTAACTGTGATTCCGCTTGGCAGATTTTGATTGCTCACGTCCTGTACTGCCGAAGAAGTGAAAGTCACGTCACCGCCGTTGACAGTGAACTGATAATATGCCTCTTTACCGTTAAAGTCAACAGTAAACTTACCGCCCGTCACGGTAATGGACGCAGGTACTCTTTCCGAAATCAGCTTTACAGTGCTGCCTTCGTTCTCCTGCGCCAGCTTTATGGCTCTATTAAGACCCGCATAGCCTAACGACTTGCCGTCAGCATCTACTACCTCGGCTTCTATCAATAAATCACATATACCGCAGAATACCAAACCGTCGGTTTCGTTATTAAAGCTATCCTCAGGGTGCGAGCAGGTCGCAAGTGTAAACTTAAGCACATTCGACTTATATTCGTATCCGTCACACTTCAGTACAGTGTAATATTCAACCTCACCGTCTTCCGTTATAATATCACCGATTTCATAACCGAATACCGTATACCAGTTAACAGAAAGCTTAGAATCTTTACTGCGATTATTGCCGTTTACATAGTCCGAATAGGTTATCCGCTTTGAAGTGTCCGCCACATCGCATGTAACATTGACTTTCAATTTTTTCGCTCCGTTACGGTATATAACAGGCGTTCCTTCGTCTGCCCACGCAATACTTGCGCTCTTTATCGGTGCTTCTTCTACGGATAACGCTCCTTTAGAACCGCCCAAATAGCTATTTTTTTCACGCTCATCAATCGAAAGCCAAGTGCCGTCAGCATTTTTATACGCATAACCGTCTGCCAGTACAGATTCAAGATTGCCGTTAAATATCTCGATGTCGTTGAATTTACCGCCGCTGAGTTTTACGTTACCGCGAACGGACAGACCTTGTATAGTGCCGCCGCCTATTTCTGCGTTGCCTCCTTTTTTAACTGACACAGAATTGAAGTATCCACCGCCGTTAATGACTAATTTTGAGTTTTCATTAACGTAAATAGGTGTATCCATATCGCCATCGCCGTTTACAGTAAGCGTGCCACCGTCAGATACCGATATACGCGCTATGCCATAACGACCACCCAGTGTTTTACCGTTCAGTTCAAGCGTTACATTGCCCATAACGGTAATCTCCTGTGTACGTTCGCTGTCTGTAATATCCTTATACAGCGTTACTGTAGCCGTACCTATCTCATTAGCCTTATCAAAAGCGTCATAAATATCACCGAACAGCTCTGTCTTTGCACTTCCGTCAACCGTATAGCTTACGCTTGCGGCAAACTCAGAGTTACAGTATTTGCATATACCGCCCTCATTAAAGGCATAACTGCCGTCCTTATTCTTATGCTCGCACTTGGTAAACAGATAATAGCTTACAGTGTTGTTTTCGGAGTCAAAATTATTTTTTTCGGCTATATCGCTGTATAATAAAGCCTTTGCTGTTTTCTCAGCAGTCGGATCTGTCGGATTGTCGTAGCTTATCACACGCACACCGCTTGCGATTACGTCCTTTAATTTAAACTGTCCGAGATAGACATTGCCGTAAGTACCTCCGCCTATAGTAAGCTTTACATCAGTTGCGTCTTCGCTTACAAATAAATTATCAGCACCCACATAACTGTCAGCATTGACACCTTCGCTGACAGTTACGGTACCGCCTGATATAGCAATACTATCAAATCCGGCGCTTGAGCCCTCAGGTAATGTAAGAGATCCGCTCTTCACATAAACCTTGCACCTGATGAACATATCGCCTTCAGCAATAACATCCGCACCGTCAATAGTTATTTTCCCTGCGTAAGGACCGAGGACATAATTATTATTCGTTGTGGCAGTGGCAATCGTAAACTGACCGCTTGACAGCGTAACCCCACTATTGATCTTACCGCTTGTTACAAGAGTGAAAACACAGCCCTTGTTTTCAGCCTTATCGGCATATAATAAGCCTTCCTCAATGCTGTCAAAATATTCGTTAGTAGTACCGTCGGCTGATGTCACCTTTGCATAAAGCACAGCACCGCACGCACACTTTGTATTTGTTTCGGTGTATGTATGAGTATGCTTTACAACCGTGACATTTGTAAGTCTTCCGCCGATTGTCTTCGCACTGCCGTCAACTATACTTTCGGGGAGATGTGTGACACTGTTTAAGGTCGCAAATGCATAACCCTTTGCAAGCAGAGTGTTTACAGGTGTGCTGTTGCTTTCCTCGCCGCAGATGGTGTTGTACCTTCCGCCGTATAAAACTACACCGCTTGCGTGTGCAATATAAACATTCTCAAATACGCCGCCGTATATTTCGACACACTTAGCACTGTTAATGACTAAATTGAGTACATCTGCGGCTGAACTGCCGCCGTCTGCAGTACCGTTTATAAGCGTACCGCCGTTTACACTAAAAGGTGCGTCTATGCATCCGCTGCTGGTGCTTTTCCTGCTGTCCTTAAGGTACAGCACACCACCGTTATTTACACTTATATCCGCCTCTCCGCCGAGTGAATATCCGTTCACATCGACAGTAACCGTTGTATTGCCGATTTCTACGTTCTGTGTAATCTCACAGTTCTTATACAATGTCAGCGTACAGCCGTTGTTTTCCGCCGATAATGCCGCAACAAAAGCGTTGTCTATATTATCGAAATACTTCGCTGTTCCCACGCCCGAAATGCCCGCAGTAAGCTGATATTTGCAGGTAGAGCATACACCTGTTTTGCTGTCAACATCCGTATGACCGCACCGCTTACCGCAAATCGTACACTTACCCGTTGTGCTGTCGTAACTGTGATCTTCATGTCGTATTACAATAACAGTTGTTGCAAAACCGTCTTTCAACAGTGTTTTTGAGCCGTCTATCAGTTCACCGTAAGTCCTCGTAAATATACGGTTCTCAGCCAACAAAGTCAGTATTTCTGCGTTTGCTCTGTCCCCGCCGCCGTTATAGCATATTTTTCTGAAAGCTCCGCCGTGAAGAATTACGTCACTGCTTGCATCGTTTATATTGAGTGTTATGCCGAATGTACTATAGCAGTCAAATGTACCTGCACCTACCGACACAGTTCCCATAGCGCCGCAGTTTTTGTCAAATGTCAGCTTACCGCCGGCCGCTACATTGAAATCGCCATAAATACGATTATTTTTTTCCGATCCCGTAACGGTTATATCTCCCGAAACAGTTAACGTACCTACATTGGCAGCCTCAGCGATCCACAGCGTGAACTTACCGCTGAGTGTTGTATAGCTGCCTGTATAATTCTTGTATACTCTTAATGTACAGCCGGTGTTTGCGTCACTGTCAGCCGCTTCAAAAGCCGCTCCCATCTCATTTTCTTCATAAACGGAAGCTACAGCCCCGTCCTTTACGATAACAGCCGCATACTGATATTCACACTCTGTACACTTGCCCGTTTTGCTGTCAACATCGCTGTGATGGCAAACATATCCGCAACCGCACTTGCCGTCAACATAGGTATGGCTGTGGTCTTTGACTGTCAGCGTTACACTGCTTGATATTTCCTTAACGCTTGCGTTGAAAAGAGTTCCGTCAGTCTTGAAGAAAGCCTTACCCTCTCCGAGCATATCATATAATGTCTTGCTGTCCCTTGCATAAAGTCCGGCAGGATATGTACCGTCTTTCAGTATAACCGTACTCGATTCATATACATAGATCGAAGTGTCTAAAACTACATCGCCGTCTATTATAAGCGTACCGCCGGCGTATGAAGCGTCGTTTGTCGGATATACATTACAACCGAGCATAACCGGATTGCCGCTGTTTTTGATTGTGAGCTTTCCGTTTTTGCAAGGAGTAATACTCCGGATATTTAATCTGCGTCCGTTTAAGTCAATTGTAAGTTCTCCGTATAAGTCATACTGAGCTTTTGAATTATCATAATCCTTAAACAGCTTTATCGTACCGCTTCCGTTGTATTCATTCAGTAAAGAGTCAAGCTCATCGGTATCTACATACTTTAAGCTTCCGTTCTTGTCTGTATAGAGTGCGACAGACACAACCGCACCGCAGATTGAGCAGATGCCGGTGTCCGTGTTTATATCACCGCCATGCTCGCAGGGCTTTCCGCACTCCTCGCACCTGCCTGTTCCATCGCCGTATTTGTGGTCAGCGTCAGTATGCTCTACAACAGTAATTGTGCCGTAGCCGTATGTTTTGCTGTTTATAATTATACGGGTTGCTCCGTAATAAAGATTAATAATCTTGCTACTGCTCTCGTATTTCAGCATCTGATTATCCGAAAGCAGATTTTTAAGCATTATGTTTTCTGATAACGGGCTGCTGTTGTCCAGATCATACGCCAACATCTCAGTAATCTTCATTCCCGTAGCAAGCTTTACAGATGTTGCATTTCCTTCATTGCTTAAAGATTCCTTTACAGCCAAATATCTCACAGTTACATTTGCACCGTCACTTACAGTGAACCTTGTACCTGCCTCAGCAAAAATTGTATCAAATTCTACATTTGCTTCGCTGTCAATTATGAATGATCCGCCGCCTTTGCAAACATACACCTGGTCAACATAACTGCCCTCTGTGCCGGTTAATGTAAGCGTGACGTCTTTGTTGACCTCAAGCTTGATATTGTTCAGCTTGTGACCGTTAAGGTCGATCATAACATTGTGTTTTACATCTATAGTATCTAAAGTTGCAGTTGCCGATGCATCGCCGATATCCTGATAGATCTTAACATAGTCTCCGGTATCGGCAGTAACACTGTTAAGGCAGTCTGCGAGCGTGTCATAGCCTGTCGGCGCACTGCCGTCTGTGCTGATTGTAGCAACAAACTGATGCGCACACTCGTTACACTTACCCGTGTCAATATCAATATTGCTGTGATCACATAACGCTCCGCAGTTTGTGCATTTACCGTCGGAATAACCGTTTTCATGTGCACATTCTTTATATGTAAATGTAAATTTTTCTGTAACAGTTTCTGTGCTGTCACCGTCTGAATAGGTTATATCGCAATACAGAACATAATTTCCGGCAGGAATATTATCCGCAAGCTTGAATTCGCCGTTGCTTCCGGATACTGCCGCACCGAGCTCATCTGCACTGTATGCACTGTTCGTACTGTACCAGTTATAGCTTATGCTTTCACTGTCAACCGTATAGGTGCTTACAAGCTTGTAATTGTCCTTCTCTTCCTGCGAAGTGTTTGTATAGAAAACCGTTCTGTTTGTGTTGTCACCCTGTGTAACCTTGTTGAAACGGTTTGCATTCGACTTTACCTGAACGGTATTGGATACAATATCTCCGCACTTTATTGTAAGAGTATTATCAGTGTCGTATGTAACCGAAAACTCGGTATCGCAGACCATGCACACCCAGCCGTAATCGGTCTTGATTATGCTTGCTGATAAATCGGGTTCATCGCCGCCGAAATAGCCTCTTGCGTCTGCAAACTCTTCATCGCTCATATTCTTCAGAGTAATATCAAAGTAAACCGTACCCTTGAGCTTGGTATCAGTCATGCCTTCAATTATTTCATACTCTTCCGTCTTGAATATTCCTGTCTGCTTTCCGAGTATTATACGGGGAGAAGTATCAGGCTTTATAACTACCGTCTTAGCGTCCGCTCCGCCAATCTCATAATAGCCGCTGTTATACTTGACCTCGCCTGTCACAGCACTTTCCGAAGCCTTGAACTCGGTCGAGCCCTTTATTACAAATTCATTCTCGTTTATTGTCGGTACAGTTTGACCGATAGCGTATGAACCGCCCGTAGTGTAAACCGAGCCTGTACCGTTCATTATAAGGTTTACTTTGTAAATGCCATACTTAGTACCGTAAGCAGTGACCTTACCGCCGCTTATTTCGGCATCCATTCCGTCGCCGTTGTTTCCGCTGTAGTATATTCCGACTCTTGCTGCATTGCCTTCAGGCACAGTAATACTGCCGTTTTCGCTGACGGAAATTTTGTCACCGAAATTACTGGTAAGCAATATTGCACTGTTTAACGTAGATTCATTAGCACAACCTACTGCAGTAAGACTGCCGTTGCCGTCAACAGTAATGCCGCCGCTGACATTGACAGCCACACCCTCAAAAGATGCAGTTGTCGCATTTGCGTTCAGCACACCGTCATTATGTATTTCAAGCGAATTTGTCTTTACAGTACCTGTTGCGTTTACTGTACCGCCGTTCAGGATTATTGATCCGCCGAGAGAGCGTGCCATACTGTCTGTAGAGCGGTTCTCTGCATTCAGCACACCGTCGCCGCTGATTGTCATTGTGCCGTCACAATTGACCTCTTTATTATTTACGGCACTGAGAACATATGTATCACTTTTGCCGGTATCGGTCTGTACGATAGTATTGTTACCGTTCAGCACTATCTCCGTACCGTCGGGGACTGTTACGACGCTCATCATATTCTCTTCTGTTGTCGCCTGAATGTTCACTCCGTCAAGCGTCAGCTTCTTTGTGTCATAATCCCAGCTCCAGCCGACACCGTTTTCGTCCGCCGTCTTTTCTCTGAAATCAAGCGGTGTCGTGATGACATTGCTCTCGCCGTCATGCGTATGTGCCTCGCCCTCGGCAAATGCCGATAATGGTACAGCCGTCAACGTCATTGCCGCAGACAGCACCGCACTTATGAGCCGTACAAATTTTTTCTTCATGTTTTTCCTCCTGTAGATTTACCCGTGCTTATGCCATGCACCTGCACTTATGCAGTGCCTCCTTCAGCTTTTCAAGCGGTATCGGCTTCTTGTGGAAATAGGTACAGCCAAGCCTGTATGACTGCGCCCCGAATCCCTCCTCGTCCGACAGCCATATTACAGGCGTATCCCCGTCGGCATTCTTTGCCGCAATAACACCCTCCATACCGTCCGCTCCGTCGGCAAGCACGATTATAAGGTCAGCCGTCTTACACTCCTTCGCAAAGCTCTCATACCTCTGACATACCCTGTAGGCAATTCTTCGATACGCCGCCGTTGCGATTTGTGTTATTTTTGCTTTCAGTATCTCCGCCTCGTTTGCGGTATCGTAAACGCAGATGAGCATACTTCTCCCCCTTATAATTTTATAATTATATCATAACTCATTCGCTTTTCATTTTCAACTTTTTGGCACGAACGGTTGTTATAACGGCACGAACGGTCGCAAATGCGGGCACATAATACAAAAAACCGGCGCCCTACACCCACCGGTCAAGTGAAATATATTGCCAAGCACTATCCCTTCGCCCTGCACCACATTCTTGGCTCCCTTGAGTAAAGGGAGCTGGATTGCGACAAGGCTACTTCTTATCATAAATTGTCTTGCCCTGCGATTCAAGTATATTTAATATCCTCTCAACCTTATCTGTCGCAAGACTGAGGGATTGCCACACCCCTCGCCCCACCCCAACCCTCCCAAACCCGCACTATCCCTTGCTCCGCACCATGTCCTTGCCTCCCCTCGAAAAAGGGGAGGTGGCACGGCTGTAGAGGTTTTTCGGCTTGCTGTACAGTATTCAGATAGTCTTGCCTTTACGATTTTGAAACTATTCCGAGCCGTGACGGTGGGGATTGCTCCCCATCCGCACCATCATTGAGATTTTCCGCACTATCCCACGAAAACCGCCAACACCCTTTCCTTAAAATGAACGCTCTGTTTGTTTTGCTTCCCTGCGATTGTGGTCGTAAAGCCAACAAAGCATTCTTGTAGGGATAGAGAACCGGCATTTTTGAAAAAACAGACTTTTTCTACAAACTAAAGCGGTCACGGCGGCAAGCTGTGACCGCTTTTGCATAATATCAAAATTCGATATTGAAAGGCTTACTATGGAACGCAGTCATATAGACGTGAGATTTGCTTATGAATATGGCGATAAATCGCTTCCGAAAATAAAAGAGCTTGTTTCTGAAAAACCGGACAGCCAAAAGAAAATAATACTGGAATATCTGAGAGAGCATTGTGTAATCTGCTGTCCCGGTACAGAGTGTGTATTCACAGAAACGGTCTTATTGAATACAGAGATTTGTTCCAAAGCAATGATGACATTCTGTTTCGGATAAATAAAGAAACGGCAGGTCATATTATTAACCCGGCGGCTTCTGAATTGCTATGATTCCGATAATCACGGTAAAGCACTTATTGACGGATACCACTGGAAACTGACTTTTATGCAAAACGAAAGAATCATTGATATAATCGAGGGAACAAACGGAGAGGATAACCGGAGATATAATCAAATAAAGTCGGTAATAGAATTTGCGGAACGGTTTATTCCATATGACTTAGGTTCAGCTTATATGTGTATAAATTAAAAGCACTTTAGACTTCATAATATATCAACAAAGTTCGGTAAGCATCCGGCAATCACTCTCACTATAGTTGAAATCTTCTCAACAAACGAGCTATAGACAAATCTGCTGAAATCGAATATTATTATAGCAGGAGCTCCAAATGAACAGTACGGAGGAAAACAC
>ENA-OPRV01001194-OPRV01001194.1-human-gut-metagenome-genome-assembly--contig:-NODE-1194-length-14283-cov-2.187728_pt1 | contig 14283 bp, 12 predicted proteins | sample MGYA00241896_ERZ501886 | MGnify/ENA primary metagenome ERZ501886 (study PRJEB25962, sample SAMEA2042452) | human gut metagenome | biome: human gut; feature: human-associated habitat; material: faeces... | reverse complement strand
TTCGTGACGCTGCACGTTGGTGCAGGCACCTTCCAGCCGGTGCGCGTGGACAGCATCGAAGACCACATCATGCACTCTGAGTATGCCGAAGTGCCACAGGAGGTTGTGGATGCGGTGCTGGCGGCGAAAGCGCGCGGTAATCGCGTCGTGGCCGTCGGTACAACGTCGGTACGTTCCCTTGAGAGCGCTGCGCAGGCCGCGAAAAGCGAGCTGATTGAGCCGTTCTTTGGCGATACGCAGATCTTTATCTACCCGGGCTATCAGTACAAAGTCATTGATGCGCTGGTGACCAACTTCCATCTGCCTGAATCGACGTTGATTATGCTGGTTTCCGCGTTTGCGGGGTATCAGCATACGATGAACGCCTACAAGTCTGCGGTAGAACAAAAATATCGCTTTTTTAGCTACGGTGACGCGATGTTTATCACGTACAATCCGCAGGCTTTGAATGAGCGTGTCGGGGAATAAGTCCGCGGCACCGTATTACAACGTTGGACTGTTTTTCTGACGTCGGAGAAAAAATGAAATTTGAACTCGATACCACCGATGGCCGCGCGCGTCGCGGTCGTCTGGTGTTTGATCGCGGCGTGGTAGAAACCCCCGCGTTTATGCCTGTGGGCACGTACGGCACCGTAAAAGGAATGACGCCGGAAGAAGTTGAAGCCACTGGCGCACAGATTATCCTCGGCAACACCTTCCACCTGTGGCTGCGTCCGGGCCAGGAGATTATGAAGCTCCACGGCGACCTGCACGATTTCATGCAGTGGAAAGGCCCGATCCTCACCGACTCCGGCGGTTTCCAGGTCTTCAGCCTGGGCGATATCCGTAAGATCACTGAGCAGGGCGTACACTTCCGTAACCCGATCAACGGCGATCCAATCTTCCTCGATCCGGAAAAGTCTATGGAGATTCAGTACGATCTCGGCTCCGATATCGTAATGATCTTCGACGAATGTACGCCATACCCGGCGGACTGGGACTACGCCAAGCGTTCCATGGAGATGTCCCTGCGTTGGGCGAAGCGTAGCCGCGACCGTTTTGACGCCCTGCAAAACAAAAATGCGCTGTTCGGCATTATTCAGGGCAGCGTTTACGAAGATTTACGCGATATCTCGGTTAAAGGTCTGGTAGAGATAGGCTTTGATGGCTACGCTGTCGGCGGTTTGGCTGTGGGTGAGCCGAAGGAAGACATGCACCGCATTCTGGAGCATGTCTGCCCGCAAATCCCGGCGGATAAACCACGATACCTGATGGGTGTGGGTAAACCAGAAGATCTGGTGGAAGGCGTACGTCGCGGCATTGATATGTTCGACTGCGTTATGCCGAGCAGAAACGCACGTCACGCTACCGTTTTCACGTGGAACGGTATCACTCACGTCACGAATCAGTGCTTTGAAACCGATTCACTGCCGATAGACCCCGAATGCGACTGTCCTACCTGCCGCAATTTCTCAAGAGCGTATATAAGACACCTTTTCAAATCGGGAGAGATGCTTGGCGGAAGGCTTGCCGTACAGCATAATCTATATTTCTACAATACGCTTATGGAGAAGATAAGAGCGGCGATAGACGAGGGAACTTTTGAGGAATTCAGAAATCACTATTCACCGCTTTTAGCGTCAAAACTTGTCTGATTTTCTTTGAATTATCACACAAGGGTGATATAATAACAAACTATGATTTAAAGCGAAAAGGAGAGCGTATGAAGCTTATAAATATAGGCTACGGCAACACTGTTAATTCCGACAGGGTAGTTGCGGCGGTCAGCGCCGATGCCGCACCGGTAAAGCGTATAATTTCAGCCGCAAAGGATAACAACACAGCCATAGATGCGACCTGCGGAAAGAAAACCAAAACCGTCATAATAACCGACAGCAACCATGTAGTCCTGTCGGCACTTGATATATCGCATTTCACAGGCATAACCGCAGGTGAAGAGGTAAATGAATAACAGGGGGAAGAACAGTATGAACAAAGGATTGCCTATAGTAATTTCCGCACCGTCCGGCTGCGGTAAGGATACGATACTTGAACAGCTTTACAAGAAAAACTCAAATCTCACACAGTCGGTTTCCGCTACCACAAGAGCAATGCGTGAGGGCGAAATTGACGGAGTAAGCTATCACTTCACGACTGCTGACGCATTTGAAAAGATGATAGCGAATGGCGAAGTGCTTGAATACACGCAGTATTGCGGCAACTATTACGGTACGCCTAAGAAAGCCGTTACGGATATGCTTGAACAGGGCAGGGACGTAATACTCAAGATTGAGGTCGAGGGTGCGATGAATATAAAGAAGATATTCCCCGAATGCGTGCTTATATTCATACTTCCGCCCTCAATGAGCGAGCTTGAAAGAAGACTCAGAAAAAGAGGCACCGAAACGGAAGAAACTATCGCCGCAAGAATAGCGCAGGCAAGAAACGAGCTTCAGTTTGCAGACAAGTTTGATTATCTTGTAGTAAACGGCGAGCTTGAAAAGGCGGTAGATGATGTAAATACCGTTATCCTTGCGGAAAAGATGAACACGAAGCGTTCACTTTCGTTACTTGAGGAAATCAAGAAATCGTAATGAGCGGCCGCTATGATAAGGCTATCGTATCGGTAGTAGTCGATAAGGCGCTTTACAGCTTTGATAACGAGTTTGATTATTATCTTCCGCAGGGAGTTAAGGCAAGCATAGGTCAGCGTGTTATCGTGCCGTTCGGCAAAGGCGGTAAGAAGCGTGTCGGCCTTGTGACCGGCTTTAAGCAGAATGCGGATTACGGACGGCTCAAGGATATATACTGCGTTATAAATGACGGAGTGATACTGGGTGACGAGGCTCTGCGTCTTATGCACTGGCTGAAGGACAATACCTTCTGTACTTATTTTGATGCGGTAAAGACTATCCTGCCCGGAGGTATGGCTCTGAATGTATCTCAGAGATATGCCATAAGCGATGAGTTCAGAAAAGCTCCGGACAGCTTTGCTCTTGAACCTGCGGAGCAGGCGGTATCGGCTATGCTCCTCGGCTGTAAAAGCGACAGAGAGCTTAACGATATGATCGAATACGGCTTTGACGAACAGCAGAAAAAGCTGATTGGGCGTCTTTCGGAAAAAAGCGTACTTGTTTTGCTTGATATTATAAAGCAGAGAGTAGGCAGTGAAACCGAAAAAAACGTCAGGCTGACAGATAGCTATCTCAGCGGCGAGTATGCCGACAAAGGCGGAAAGCCCCTTACCGCAAAGCAGAAAAAGGTAGCCGATTTTCTGACGGATGCCGATTCCGCATCGGTAAAGGAAGTATGCTATAATTGCGTTGTAACATCCGCCGTTATAAACAATATGGAGAAAAACGGCATTGTAGAATGCTTTGATAATGAAGTTTCACGCTCGCTTACCGCAGGAGCAAAGGCGGTAAGGAGCATTGACGATATAGTGCTGTCCGATGAACAGTCCGCCGTATACAGCGGAATGTCCGAGCTTATGGACAGCGGCAAGCCACAGTGTGCCTTACTGAAAGGCGTTACCGGAAGCGGCAAGACCACCGTTTTCTTAAAGCTCATCGACAAGGCGTTAAAACAAGGGAAAACAGCCCTTATGCTCGTTCCCGAAATATCGCTCACTCCCCAGATGGTGAGAAATTTTACCGATCTTTTCGGAAGCAACGTTGCGGTAATACACAGCAACCTTTCGCTCGGTCAGAGGACAGATGAGTACAAGCGTATCGAAAAAGGCGAGGCAAGGATAGTCATAGGTACAAGAAGTGCCGTATTCGCGCCGCTTGACAACATCGGTATAATCGTTATTGACGAAGAGGGCGAGCATACCTATAAATCCGAAAAATCTCCACGTTATCAGGCAAGGAGCATAGCAAAGCAGAGATGCTTTTATCATAATGCCACGCTTCTTTTAGCGTCCGCAACTCCAAGCCTTGAAAGCGCATACTTTGCGTCAATCGGTAGATATAAGCTGTTTGAGATGAAAAAGCGTTACAGCCAGCCGGTACTTCCCGATGTGTATCTTGTCGATATGAAGGTCGAGGTCGAAACCGGCAACCGTTCCAATTTCAGCAGGGCGCTTGCCGATGAGATAAAGAATAATCTGCAAAGAGGAGAGCAGACGATACTTCTGCTCAACCGCAGAGGCTATAACACCTATATGAACTGCATCAAGTGCGGCGAGGTGTATAAATGCCCCAACTGCAATATTCCTCTTACATATCATAAGACGAACAATTGCATGATATGTCACTATTGCGGCTATACCGAGGTATTCACAGGAAAATGCAAATCGTGCGGCTCGAAGTTCATATACAGCACAGGTACAGGAACACAGCGTATAGAAGATGAAATATCGACATTGTTTCCGTCCGCCAGAGTATTGCGTATGGACGCAGATACCACGATGAGCAAGTTTTCCTACGAAAAGAATTTCGATAAATTCAAAAACGGCGAGTACGATATTATGGTCGGCACTCAGATGATAGCAAAAGGGCTTGATTTTGAGAATGTGACGCTTGTCGGCGTACTGCTGATAGATAAATCGTTGTATGCAGGCGATTATCTTGGTTACGAAAAGACGTTTTCGCTTATAACACAGGTGGTCGGAAGATGCGGCAGAGGCTCGAAAAAAGGCAGAGCGTATCTGCAGACCTTTTCTCCCGAACATTATGTTCTTAATCTTGCGGCTGACCAGAATTACGATGAGTTTTTCAGACAGGAAAGCGAGATAAGAAAAGCACTGCTGTTTCCGCCGTACTGCGATATATGCGAAATAGGGCTTTCATCGGTTGATGAATCGGCCTGCAAAAAAGGCTCGGACAGCTTCGTAAAGCTGTTTATGAAAAATCTTGAGGGTCATGGTATCCCTATAAGAGTGCTTGGACCGTCCGCCTGCTCGGTGGCAAAGGTAAACGGCAAGTATCGTTACAGGATCATCATAAAATGCAGGAACAACAAAGAATTCAGATCGGTTATGAAGGCTACACTGCTTGATGCATATAAATCACCGGCACTTGATAAAGTCAGTTTCTTCGCTGATATGAACGGCGAGATTATATAAACAAAAGAAAGGATTTTTGAAATGGCAAAGAGAATAATAGCTAAGGACGGCGACGAATCGCTGAGAAAAAGATGTAAGGACGTTACCGTATTTGACGATAAGCTGTGGACGATGCTTGACGATATGTACGAAACAATGCAGGAGGCAAACGGCGTAGGCCTTGCCGCACCTCAGATAAGCGTACTGAGGAGAGTTGTGGTCATAGACGTAGGTGACGAACACGGAAAAATCGAGCTTATAAACCCTGTTATCACATCTATGAAAGGCAAACAGCACGAGCTTGAGGGCTGCCTTTCAGTGCCGGGTATGTGGGGATATGTTGACAGACCCGCAAAGGTAAAGGTAAAGGCACAGGACAGATACGGCAAAGAATTTGATATTGAGGGTACAGAGCTTTTAGCGATAGCTCTGTGTCACGAAATCGACCATCTGAGCGGTATTCTGTTTACCGATAAGGCGGACGAACTGCTTACGTCCGAACAGCTTGAGAAACGTAAAAAGTAAGGGGGAAATCATTTGAACATAGTATTTATGGGTACTCCGGATTTCGCCGTATCGGCACTGGAGGAGTTACACAAGCATCATAATGTAATGGCTGTATTCACACAGCCCGACAAGCCTAAGAACAGAGGAAAGAAGATGCAGGCACCTCCCGTAAAGGAGTGCGCCGAAAAGTACGGTATCCCCGTATATCAGCCTCTGTCGCTCAGAAAGGGCGAGGATGCGGAGAAGTCGCTCGAACTTCTTAAACAGCTTGCTCCGGACTGCATTGTGGTGGCGGCTTACGGTCAGATTCTTCCCGAAAGCATACTTGAGCTTCCGAAGTACAAGTGCATCAATATACACGCTTCGCTTCTGCCGAAATACAGAGGTGCCGCACCTATCCAGAAGTGCATCATAGACGGCGAAACAGAAAGCGGAGTTACAACAATGCTTATGGCAAAGGGACTTGATACGGGCGATATGCTGATGAGCAGGTCGGTTAAGATTACCCCCGATATGACCGGCGGAGAGCTTCACGACAGCCTTGCGGCTACAGGCGGAGAACTTATAATCGAAACGCTGAAGGCCTGTGAGGAGGGTACGATAAAGCCTGTACCTCAGGACGACAGCCTTTCGTGCTACGCAGGTCTCATCACGAAAGAAATGTGCAGGATAGACTTCTCAAAAAATGCAATTGATGTATATAATTTCATAAGAGGTATGTCACCGTCGCCCTGTGCCTATACTTTTATAGGAGATAAAAGATTGAAGGTTTACTTTGCGGTTATGACAGATATTACCTCCGACAAGCCGTGCGGAACTGTCGTGAACGAAAACGACCTCACCGTAGTATGCGGCGACAAGAAATGTATAAGATTTACCGATGTTCAGGGAGAGGGCGGAAAGCGTATGAATACCGCAAGCTTTCTGAACGGCAACAAGCTACAGCGTGACATTGTGTTGAACTGATAGCGTCAAACGGAAAGGAGAACGGATATGGAATTTATACTTTATTTACTGCTGATAGCAGCCTTTATCTTTTCTATATTCACCTCGATCAATGTAAAAGGTACTTTCAGAAAATACAACAAGATTCCAAGCTCAAGAGGAATGTCTGCCGCAGATATAGCAAGACAGATTCTTGACAGCAACGGACTATATAATGTTCAGGTAACAAGAGTATCCGGAGAGCTTACCGACCATTACGACCCCAGAACAAACACAGTTGCACTTTCGGCTCCCGTTTATGACAGTGTATCTGTCGGAGCTATCGGAGTTGCGGCTCACGAGGTCGGTCATGCGATACAGTATGCCGAAAACTACACGCCTATAAGGATAAGAATGGCAATTCTTCCCGTTGCACAGTTCGGCTCATCGGCGTGGATACTGTTCTTCATACTCGGTATTGTGTTTAATATGCCGATACTCAGAGGCGTAGGCATCGGACTTTTTGCGGCAATAGTGCTGTTCCAGCTGATAACGCTCCCCGTTGAGTTCAACGCAAGCCACAGAGCGCTTGCCACAATAAAGAACCAAGGCATATTGTTCGGTGCGGAGTATACAGGTGCAAAGAAAACGCTCACAGCCGCAGCAATGACTTATGTAGCATCGCTTGCAGTGGCTTTATTACAACTTTTAAGACTTATCGCAAGCTCAAGAAGAGATTGATTTGGAGAGATGAATGAAAACCGCAAGACAGATAACGCTCGACCTTCTTATCCGTATGGATACGCAGGGGGCATACTCAAACATAATACTTGACCACGCATTCACGCAAAATGATGCGGACAGGCGTGACAAAGCCTTCTCGGCGGCCCTTTTCTACGGCGTACTTGAACGCAGAATGACGCTCGACTATCTTATACGCTATTATTCGGGAATCGAATTCGATAAGATAAAGACAGCGGTCGTTGAAATACTCAGAATGGGCTTCTATCAGCTTCTGTTCATGAATTCCGTGCCGGACAGCGCTGCGGTGAACGAATCGGTGGCACTTTGCGATTACTGCAACAGTACAAAGGCAAAAGGCTATGTTAATGCTATCCTCAGAACTTTTCTGCGTAATGAAAAACAGATAGATTACGGCAACCTTACGGGAGAAGCAAAGCTCTCTATCGAATATTCCTGCCCGAAATGGCTTGTGAAGAAGTGGAACAGCGAGCTTGGCGAGCAAAGAGCAATGCAGATGATAAACTCCTGCTTCGGCAGACCGCCGATATATGCAAGAGTAAATACCGTCAGATACGCTGTTGACGATGTTTTAGGCGAACTTGAGTCCGAAGGAATATCCGCAGCAAAGAACAGCCTTATAGATGCCTGCATAGAGCTTGCCAACACCAAAGGGATAGAGCAAAGCTCCGCATATAAAAAGGGTATGTTTCATATTCAGGATATTTCATCGCAGATATGCTGTAAAATTGCCGCTCCTATGTTTAACGAAACGGTTGTTGACCTTTGCAGTGCGCCCGGCGGCAAAACGTTCACCTGTGCCGAAATTATGAACGACAGGGGCAGAATATACAGCTACGATTTGTATGACGGTAAAGTTTCCGTTATTGCGAATACGGCTAAACGGCTCGGTCTTACCATTATAACAGCCGCAGAAAACGATGCGACAAAATTCAACCCCGATATACCGAAAGCTGACAGAGTGATATGTGATGTACCGTGTTCTGGACTCGGCGTTATCAGAAGAAAGCCCGAAATAAAGTACAAGCCTATGAAACAGCTTGAAACCCTCCCCGATACACAGAGGAAGATAATAAACAACGCCGCTGAATATGTAAAACCGGGCGGAACTCTTGTCTATTCGACCTGCACTGTAAGCAGGACGGAGAACGATGATATAGTTGACGAGTTTTTAAAAGAGCACAGCGACTTTGTGCCGGTAGTTGTTCCGCTGAATATCAAAGGTCTTGAGGATGGCTACAAGAGAACAATGCTTCCCTGTGATGTGAACGGCGACGGTTTCTTCACGGCAACACTCAGAAAGGTGAAATAATACATATAAATGGAAAAAACAGATATTCTTTCGCTGTCGAAAGAGGAGCTGGAAGAAAAGATTCTGGCTATGGGCGAGAAAAAATTCAGAGCCGGACAGATATACGATTGGTTACATATTAATAAAGTAGAAGAATTTAGCAAAATGACCAATCTATCTGCACAACTCAGAGAAAAACTCGACGATATTTTTTGGATAAACTCACTAAAAATTCAAAAAAGGCTTGTATCTGACATAGATAATACGGTAAAATATCTTTATGGTTTATCTGACGGAGAAAAAGTCGAAACCGTACTTATGGAATACAAGCACGGCAACAGCATCTGTATATCAACTCAGGTCGGTTGCAAAATGGGATGTAAATTCTGTGCATCGACTAAAGCGGGATTTGTAAGGAATCTTGAACCGAGCGAGATGTTGCTGCAGATATACGAAAGTGAACGTGACAGCGGACGAAAGATAAATCACGTTGTACTTATGGGAATAGGCGAGCCGCTGGATAATTTTGATAATGTAGTAAAGTTTCTCAGACTTTTATCGGCAAAGGACGATATGAGCCTGCGACACGTTTCGGTATCGACCTGCGGACTTGTGAACAGGATATATGAGCTGGCTGACCTTAAACTCGGCATCACGCTCTCTGTTTCTCTCCATGCGCCGACAAACGAGCTGAGAAGCTCTATAATGCCCATAAATGACAGATTCCGCATAGAAGAGCTGATGGAGGCGTGCAAGTATTATTTCAATACCACGGGCAGAAGAATCAGCTATGAATTTGCGCTGATTGACGGAGTAAACGACAACAGACAATCCGCAGACGCACTTCTTAAACTGCTGAAGGGTCAGAACTGTCACGTCAATCTTATTCCGGTCAATGAGATAAAGGAAGGCGTATTTAAACGCAGTGCTTCTGTTGAAAAGTATAAACAAATGCTTATAGACGGCGGACTTAACGCTACGGTCAGAAGAACGCTCGGTGCGGACATCAGCGCCGCCTGCGGTCAGTTAAGACGTGATAATAAGTAAGAAATCAAGGGAGAACCATTATATATGAAGGCTTACGCAAAGACCGATATAGGTAATTGCCGTGAAGCAAATCAGGACAGCTACTGGATAGGCGAGCTTGGAGATGACGCTATAGCGATTATTCTGTGCGACGGAATGGGCGGACAGAATGCCGGCGGATGTGCCAGCACAACTACTGTTGATTTTATAAAGGACAGACTGATAAAAGGCTTCAGACACGATATAACCAGAAATCAGATAAGAAATTTATTGATCGGTAACCGCCGCAAACAGTGTTGTTTATGATATGGCAAACGCAAACCCCGAAAAAGCGGGAATGGGTACTACCTGTGTGGCAGGCATTATTTTCAATGAAAGAGCCTATCTTATAAATGTCGGAGACAGCAGATGTTATTTCTTCTTTGACGACAATATGCAGCAGGTGACAAAGGATCATACATATATAAGAAAGTTGATTGAAAAGGGAATAATAACATACGAGGAGAGCAAGACTCACCCCGACAGGAACAGGATAACAAAAGCTGTCGGAGCACAGCCTTTTATCACGCCCGATTATTTCGAGCTTGATGTAAAGAAGGGCGATATGCTTCTTTTCTGCTCAGACGGACTAAGCTCCTATGCGGAGGACGCTCAGATAGCGGAGGTTATAGCAGGTGCGCCTACGGCAAAATGCTGCGATCAGCTAGTAGATTATGTCAATAAACACGGCGGACGGGATAATGTGACCGTTGCTGTGGTTTCAATATAAATTCCGGCTTACCGTATGAGTCGGAGGTATAATAAAGTACGGAGAAACGGTGGATTTTATGGATAACAATACAGACAACATGATAGGCAGACGTCTTGACGGCCGTTACGAGCTTCTTGAGCTTATAGGAACGGGCGGAATGGCTGACATCTACAAGGCAAAGGATATTACTGAGGACAGAATAGTTGCCGTAAAAATTCTTAAGAATGAATTTGCAGGCAGTGAGGATTTTCTCAGAAGATTCCGCAACGAGTCAAAGGCAATAGCACTGCTTTCGCATCCGAACATTGTAAAGATATACGATGTCGGTTTCAACGAGCAGATACAGTATATCGTAATGGAATACATAGACGGCATCTCTCTTGCCGAATATATCAAGCTGCAGGGCGTTCTGAAATGGAAGGACGCTGTATATTTCACTATCCAGATTTTAAGAGCATTACAGCACGCACACGACAGAGGAATTGTCCACAGAGATATAAAGTCGCAGAACGTAATGATGCTCCCCGACGGCACAATCAAGGTCATGGATTTCGGCATTGCCCGTTTTAACCGTGAAACAGATAAAACTCTTTCCGAAAAGGCTATCGGCTCGGTTCACTATATCAGTCCCGAGCAGGCAAGAGGCGAAATGACCGATGAAAAGAGCGATATATATTCTGTCGGCGTTATGCTTTATGAGATGCTGACAGGACAGAAACCGTTTGACGGAGAAACACCAGTTGCGATTGCGCTCCAGCATATGCAGACTCCGCCGAAACCTCTGCGTGAGATAAATTCTTCAATTCCCGAAGGTCTTGAGGAGATTACGCTCAAGGCTATGCAGAAAGAGCCTTCAATGCGTTATCAGACCGCTGGCGAGATGATAAACGATATTGAAGAATTCAAGAAAGACCCCAGCATTGTATTTGAGTACAAATATTTCTCAACAGACGGCTCGACCAAGTATTTCGATAAGGTATCCGACCCCAACGCTCCCGATCAGAACGCAAACGGAGATGAGCTTCCCGAAAGCGAGGGCGATGAGGATAACGATCTTTATGACGAGGATGAGGACGATGAGGATGAAGTAGAGGAAAGACGTTCTCCGCTCCTTCCTATTCTCTTTGCTGTAGCATCTGTATTTGTAATAATGACCGCATGGCTCATATTTACTATCGTAAGCGGTAACTTAGGTACCGAAAGCGGCGGCTCCGATGAGATGACTATGCCGAATATTGTCGGAATGACGCTTGATGATGTCAAGACAAAGTACCCTGAGCTTAACCTCGATATAGACAGACAGTATTCTACCGAGTACAAGGAAAACGAGGTAATGGATCAGAAAACTCCTGCCGGCAGAACCATCAAAAAGAGTACAATAGTAAATATTGTTATCAGTAACGGTCCTCAGAAGGTCGAGATTGACGATTACTCCAACCTGACCGTACAGGACGCACAGATAAAGCTCGAAAAGAAGGGCCTTAAGCCCAAAATCGTATATGTCAATAATGACAATGTGGCTAAGGATATTGTTATAAAGACCGAACCTGCGGCTCATTCTGAGGTTTCACAGGGTACGCTTGTAAAGGTATATGTAAGTAACGGCAAGCTCGTGAAGGCAGTCAATGTTCCCAAGTTTATCGGTATGACAATTGAAGAAGCAAGAGAAGAAGCAGAGAAGAAGAATCTCAAGCTGAAGGAAGTTGCCGGCTCAAGCAACGAGTATGAAAAAGATCAGGTAATAAAGCAGAACATTGCGGAAAACTCTGTTGTAAACGAGGAAACCGAGATTGAAGTAACCGTATGCGACGGCAAGGCTGTCAATATCAAGGCCGAAGTTTCGCTTAATCTGCCGACCGATGCAACCGATACGGGAACGTTCAAGTTTGAGTACTTCAAGGACGGCGTTTCGTTCAAGGAAGAAGAACGTGATATGGCTGTAAATTCGGGTAAAACTCTGACATTTGAAGTCAGCGGTACAGAACCTGCCACATTCACTGTCAAGATTACGAATGTGAACGACACATCGCTCAGCGGAGTTCTTGCGGAAATCAGTGTTGATTTCAAGAATGAGGACACAGAGCCTGAAATAGTAAGCTATGACGAGGGCCTGTTCAAAAAGCTCAAGTATGTAGCTCCCGACACTTCAAAGGATGAGTCTTCCTCCAATCCTGAGCCTACAGAGGTAAGCGGTTCAGTAACTGTTACGCTTCCGACTAACGCCGCTCAGTCAGGTACGTTTAACTTTACCTATATGGACAGTGACGGAAATGTGATCAAGACAGAAACCAAGGATATGTCACTTGCGGCAGGTAAGCCTGTATCATTTGACGTTTCCGGTAAGGATAAGCGTACATATCTCATAAAAATCACAAATGTGAAAGACGAGGCTCTTACAGGAACACTTGCTGAAATAGAAATTGATTTCTCAGATGGTACTGTAAAGCAGAATATTATATCATACGATCAGAACCTGTTTAACAATCTGAAGTTCATTTCGACCGAAGCATCGGGCGAACATTCCGAAGAAACAGATGAATAACGAGGTTTGCCTTTGAAAAATGTAAAAACCGAAGGCATTATAACAAAGGCTGTCGGCGGCAACTACTATGTAGCTGTTGCCGACGGCGTTTTATGTTGTAATGCAAGGGGCGTATTCAGAAAAGAAAAAATATCTCCGTGTGCGGGAGATAATGTCGTTGTCAGCATCGAGGAAAATGCCGTTCCGCTTATCGTGGAGATAAAGGAACGGAAGAATCATATCATCAGACCGCCGCTCGCCAATCTTGACTGTGCGTTACTGGTAACATCTGCGGTAGACCCTGTGCCGAATACGCTTGTGACGGATAAGCTGATTTCAATATTTGAAAGCAAGCACATCGAGCCTGTTATAGTAATAACCAAACAGGATCTGCGTGAATGCGAGGATTTCGCCGGAATATACAGAAAATGCGGATTCAAGGTGTTCTATATGGATAACAGCACAGGAAACGGCATTGATGCAATCAGAAGCTATATATCCGGCAAGCTGTCAGCGCTTATAGGCAATTCAGGCGTAGGAAAATCCAGCCTTATGAATCATCTGTTCCCGGGACTTGAAAGAAGCACAGGAGATATAAGCAAAAAGCTGGGCAGAGGACGGCATACGACAAGACAGGCGGAGTTATTTGCTATTGACGGAGGCTATATTGCCGATACGCCGGGATTTTCGACTGTTGAAGTAAGCAGATACGGCTTTATTCCGAAAAACGAACTGCAATATTCGTTCAGAGAGTTTTCTGAATATCTCGGTAAATGCCGTTTCAGAGATTGCGTTCATCTGAAAGAAAGCGGATGTGCCGTGACCGAAGCACTGCGTGACGGAAAAATAAACAGCTCACGCTATGACAGCTATGTAAAAATGTGTGAAGAAGCCGAAAGGCTGAATGAATGGGAGTTTAAAAACAAATAATGAAGAAGTGTTATATAATCTGCGGCGGACCTGAGCCGTGTATGAGTGCGGAAATATCCGAGGGTGCGTTTATAATATGCGCAGACAGCGGATATGACAAGGCTCTGCAGGCAGAAACCAAGCCGGATCTGATTTTAGGGGATTTTGACAGCCTTGAGAATCCTTTGCCGGACAATATAGAAACAATGCGTTCGCCTGTCCACAAGGACGATACCGATACAATGCTTGCTGTAAGAACCGCACTCGACAGAGGATATGACGACATTACGCTCATCAGCGCCTGCGGCGGAAGAACAGACCATACCTTAGCGAATATAGCGACGCTTCTGTTTATCCGTGAGCACGGGGCAAGAGCAAGCATAAAAGGCGACAGCACGGATATATACATACTTGAAGATGAAAAGATAACGCTTTCGCCCGATTTATCAAGATACCTTTCGGTGTTTGCAATAAGCGAAAAAGCAACGGTTTCCATAGCAGGTGCAGGTTATCCGCTTGACAATTATGTTATGGAACGCAGCTTTCCGATAGGCGTAAGCAATGAG
>ENA-OPRV01001188-OPRV01001188.1-human-gut-metagenome-genome-assembly--contig:-NODE-1188-length-14313-cov-10.646234_pt1 | contig 14313 bp, 14 predicted proteins | sample MGYA00241896_ERZ501886 | MGnify/ENA primary metagenome ERZ501886 (study PRJEB25962, sample SAMEA2042452) | human gut metagenome | biome: human gut; feature: human-associated habitat; material: faeces... | reverse complement strand
ACTGTTTGGCAGCCTGTTCCTAGGAATGTTCAATGAGAACTGTGGCAACTTTGTGGCCAAAGGAAAGCTGAAGTGTGCAGTCCTGCCGTTCATCCTGGTCCTAGTGGTCAACCACTTTTACAGCCTGTCCGGCAAAGAGGGCTTTGTTGTCCTGGCGGTCATGGCGCTCTCGGTGCTGTGTGCCTATGTCCTGTATAAGAACGGTGGCATCAAGTTGATCCCCAAGAAAGCACCGGCTGAGGAAGAACCTGCGGAAAAGGCGGCCCACTGAGCAGCCTTGAGCTCCTGAATCAAATGCAAACCAGCGAACGGTGCCGCAGACCCCGGCTCGTTCGCTGTTTTTTTGGAAAAAAGAAAGGTGAGAACGATGGGTTCCTACAAGCTTTTTGATATCATCGGCCCCCGGATGATCGGGCCGTCCAGTTCCCACACCGCCGGGGCTGCCCGGTTGGGCAATGTGGCCAGCCGCATCCTGGGCAACCAGGTCCGCACGGCTGAGATCACCCTCTACGGCTCCTTTGCCAAGACCTACCACGGCCACGGTACCGACCGCGCCCTGCTGGGCGGCATCATGGGCTTTTCGGCCGATGATACCCGCATCCGGGATTCCTTTGCCATTGCCACCGACCGCGGCCTTGGCTACAGCTTCACCCCCAATGAGGTGGAGACCGACATCCACCCCAACACGGTGGATATCCGCATGGAGAATGCGGCCGGTCAGGTGATGACCGTGCGCGGTGAATCGCTTGGCGGCGGCAAGGTGCGCATCGTGCGGATCAACGGCGTGGAGGTGGACTTTACCGGCGAGTACAATGCCCTCATCGTGGTGCAGAAGGACAAGCCCGGCGTGGTGGCCCACATCACCAAGATCCTCAGCGACCGCAGCGTGAACATCGCGTTCATGCGTCTGTTCCGCGAGGAAAAGGGGCACACGGCTTACACCATCGTGGAGTCGGATGAGCGCCTGCCCGAGGGTGTGGATCAGCTGCTGCTGGCAAACCCGAACATCAACGATGTAATGGTCGTGCAGCCGTAAGGAGGGACGAGCGATGAACATGGATTTCAAGTCCGCCAAGGAGCTGCTGGACCTGTGCGAGGAAAACCAACTGCCCATTTCGGAAGTGATGCGCCAGCGGGAATGCCTGCTGGGCGAAACGCCCCGGGATGCTGTGGATCACCGCATGGCAAAGGCATGGGAGATCATGCACGCTTCTGCCACCCAGCCGCTGAAAAAGCCCATCAAATCCATGGGCGGCCTGATCGGCGGCGAGGCCAAAAAGCTGGAAACACATTATAATAAGAAGAAAAACATCTGCGGCGATGTGCTGCAGAAGGCCATGACCTACGCCATGGCCGTGCTGGAAGTGAACGCTTCCATGGGCCTGATCGTGGCTGCACCCACCGCAGGCTCTGCAGGCGTGGTGCCGGGCATGATGCTGGCCCTGCAGGAGTGCTACCGCATCTCCGACCAGCGCATCGTGGATGCCCTGTTCAACGCCGGTGCCGTGGGCTATCTTGCCATGCGCAACGCCACCGTGGCCGGTGCCGTGGGCGGCTGTCAGGCCGAGGTGGGCGCTGCCAGCGCGATGGCCGCCGCCGCTCTCTGCCACCTCAAGGGCGGCGCGCCGGAGCAGTGCGCCGCTGCCGCCGCAATGGCTCTGGGCAACCTGCTGGGCCTCGTCTGCGACCCCGTGGCCGGCCTCGTGGAAGTTCCCTGCGTCAAGCGGAACGTCGTCGGCGCAGTGAATGCCGTCTCCTGTGCGAATATGGCCCTTGCCGGGGTGGACTACGCCATCCCCTGTGATGAGGTCATCGACGCCATGGGCCGCGTGGGCAGCCTGCTCTCCCCCGACCTCCGCGAGACCGGTCAGGGCGGTCTTGCCGCCACACCCACCGGCGTCCGCATTGCGCAGGCTCTGGCAGAGCAGGGCTGATGCATAGAAAATAAAAGAAAAGTGGATGAAAAGACGTTCTTTTTCGGGAATCTCAAAAATATTTCCGAAAAAGTGTTGACAAAACCCCGGTTCAGTGATAAAATACATTATGTTCCGAACGGAACGTATGCGTTGGTAGCTCAGCTGGATAGAGTGACTGACTACGAATCAGTAGGCCGGGGGTTCGAGTCCCTTCCATCGCACCATGACGAATGTTCTTACAGCATTTAGCTGTCAAAGAACATTCGTCATTTTTTATTTGCTAAATAGCGACATCACAGGGGGCGTAGTTCACAACTACGCCTTTTCTTGTATTCACCGACACATCAGGTGTCGGCAAAGGAAGTGCGCTTGGAATCTCGATGGTGCCCACGCAGTTGTAGTGAATGCGGAGCCGCTGCTCCCATACACCGTTGACCTTTTCTGCATTGAACACTTCGATTTTTTCCACCAGTTCATTCAGCATCCGGGGTGTCAGCTTTTTTGCTCTGGTGTACTTGCGAACCAGACTGATGAACATATCCGTTGTCATGGTGCGGCTGCTCTGCTTTTCGATTTCGGAGCGGAGCTGTTTGATTTTCTCGGTCAGCTCCTTTTGCTCGTCCTCGTATCTCCGGGACATTCTGGAAAAGCGTTCGTCAGAGATTTTGCCGGAAACATTGTCCTCATAGATGCGCTCAAAGAGGCCGTCCAGTTCTTCATCACGGGCAAGGAGTGCTTTCAACTCTTTCTCTTTCAGCTTGCGGTCGGCTTCGTCCGCCTGCTGGGAGTGCCCGATAACAGCCTTCAAAAAGTCGTCCTCATAGAGGCTGGCAAACTTGGTCAGCCGCCGAATCTCGCCCAGCACCACTTCTTCCAGAAAGTCTACCCTGATGTAGTGGGTGGATTGGCAGGTGCCACGGTTGCCCTTGTAGTTGGAGCAGTTGAAATACTTGATTTCCGGGTTGCCCTGATTGAAGTGGAAGTGCAGATTGCAGCCGCAGTCTGCGCAGACAAGCAAGCCAGAGAACATATTGTGTTCTCCGTTGATGGTACGGCGTTTGCGCATTTTTCCGCGTTTCTGCTGTACCTGTTCAAACACGGCTCGCTCAATAATTGGCTCGTGAACATTTTGGAACACTACCCAATTTTCCGGGTCGTTATGAATCCGCTTCTTATTCTTGTAGGACTTGGAGTAGGTTTTGAAGTTCAGAACATCACCACAATACTCCTGCTGGTACAGAAGATGGGTAATCGTGGAGCCATTCCACTTGGTGGCGGGGCGCGTCTTGGTCTTTCCGGGACGGCCGATGCCTTTCTGAATCCAGTAGGCCTGCGGCGTCAGGATGCCTTCCTTTTCAAACTGGGTGGCAATCTGTTCCGTGCCAAAGCCCTCCAACGTCATATCAAAAATGCGCCGGACAACTTGTGCAGCTTCTTCATCAATGACCCAATGCTTGGGATTGTTCGGGTCCTTGATATATCCATAGGGAGGAAGTCCCATCGGTTCGCCGGAGTTGCCTTTGATTTTATTACTGATACGGCGTTTCTTGCTGATGTCACGGGCATACCACTCATTGAACAGGTTTCGGATGGGTGCCAGTTCATTTTCTCCCTCGGCCGTGTCGATGTTGTCCGAAACGGCAACAAGTCGGATGTCATGGTCCGGGAAAAATTCTTCTGTCAGCCGTCCGACCTCAATATAGTTTCGGCCCAGACGGGAAAGGTCTTTGACGAACACAGCGGCGGCTTTTCCTTGTTCAAGTTGCTGCATCATTTCAACGAAACCGGGACGGTTCATGGTCACGCCGGAAATGCCATCATCCAGAAAGTGAACCAGATTGATATAGCCTTTTTCCTTTGCAACTTTGGTGAGCAGTTTCTTTTGGTTGCCGATGCTGTAACTCTCGCCCTCCAAATTATCATCACGGGAAAGACGCTCATAGAGAAAAGCGGTTGCTTCACGGGATTTCTTGTTACTCGACTGTTTCATACTCGCTCCTTTCTTGGGACAGTCGAATAGCAAATTCACTTGTACACCTATATTATAACACAATCCGCTTTCTCTGTCCGCTGCCTCCCGAAAGGTCATTATAATTTTTCGCTTTCGGATTTCATCAGCCGGAGAAGAACTTCTCCTAAGGTCTGGGAACTTTCTTCTTTGAACACCGGCTCAACGATAAAGGAGCGATTGCCAATACGATAAGTCGAATCCAGAGTAAGCATCTCTGGATTTTTTGTTTTTTCCGGGTTTGTCTTTTTCGCTTGCATCGTAAAAATCCCCTTTCTTAAAAATCAAAAAACGAGCCAACGGACGGCTGCTGGCAGCAGCCCACGGGAATCTCACCCCTGCATTCCTCATGCAGCCCTACTCATTGCCTGCGACGCTCTGAACGCTCGGACTTTGACGGTAAGGGAGTATCAGCCTGTCTGTATGTCATGGCCCGCAAGCAGCCGCACTTGCATTGCGGCGTGGTGATGATCGCTCCACTTTTCAAAGAAAAGCATCGTGGCGCACCCGCCGTCCGGCTCGATACAGACAGCAACGTATCCGTTTGCCCTATGATGCACCACCATTGTCCTGCGGGCTTTCTTTGTCAAAGAACTAGAAAAGGCATCGTATGGAAAGGGGAACAGCACACGATGCCTACGTTGAATCAGGTCAAGTCAAAATCAAGGATAGCAATTATCAGTTTTGCTTCCAGACGATTGCGCAGTTCTTCATCAACTTGCAGACGAGGATAGCCGTCAGAGCCATAGCTCGTCCGAGTTGACAGTGCAGCAATGTAGCTAGAATAATGCCGGACTACCCGGCTCACTGCTTCGGCGTCTCCTGCAACAGCGGCAGCGATTATCGGGTAAGGAAGCAGCGATGCCCGTGTGTGCGCAGATTTAGTCATCCGCTTCACCTCCCATCAGCTTTTTCAGCAGCCGATAGGCTTTATACCTGCGAGTATTGACCGTTCTTCTGGCCATGCCCATGCACTTTGCTATCTGTTCGTCTGTCATCCATAGAAACCAGTGCATCATAAAAATTTCCCGGTCTTTTGGTGACAGCCGTAGAAGTGCTGTGGCCAATCGGTCGTTCTCGATTAGCACAACAGCATTTCCCACGGGAAAAGCCGTATACTCCCATGAGTAACGATCGTAAACTGCAAGCTGGGCCACATCTGCCTCGGACAGTTCTTCCAAAGATGCAAAATGTTTTTGATGACGGCTGATCTGCCGATAGCCGTTACATGCCTCGCATTTCAACACCTTTTTGCAGTAGCTGTCAAAGGCGTGCTGCTTGTGTTCGTAGTAGCGGTTTGGTTTCAAGTTTTCACCTCCCCTCGTGCTGGGAGGCAGCTCTTTTCTTCCCCTTTCGCTCACTACTCGTTCACCAACGGGTTCATTTGGCTGATTTTTAAGATTGGTATGAAAATTTTTCCTGCCGTTCATAGAATTATTCCTTTCGTTCTGTTCGGGTTTATAGGCCGGAGCAAAACGAGGCGGAGAACGGCATCCGATACCCAATCGTAGGTTGTAAAAATGCAGGGCTTTATCGGATGTGAATTGAAGTATATAAAAAGCGAGCCACAACTCACTTCTATGAGTATGGCTCGCCCCTACGTTATTTGAATATTTTTTTAATTGGTGTTAGGGCTTTTCGAGTGGGCGGTAAGCCCCATTTTATTTTGCGCTCCTTTATTTTGATACTCTTATCCATATAGCTCTTTGCTTCAAATTATGAGCTATAACTCACACAATGTGAGTTGTATGGTTATTTATATGAGCGATAGTACACCCTACAATGAGGTAGAGGTGATGTATAGTGAACAATCCGCTTGACTTGTTTGCATGGAAAGTGCGGTCAGAACGTAAGCGGCAGCATTTGACACAGAGAAAATTGGCTGAACGGCTCAATATGAACGCCCGTACAATCATAGATTTGGAAACCTGCCAGAGTAACCCCAAATTTGAAACGGTGGCTCTTGTCGCCAAAGAGTTAAATATCAGCGTGGATGCTGCCATTTTTCCAGACATGGTAAATCAGACGGTTTCAAAAACAGTTGTAGACTTCTTTGCCGGGAAAAGTGAGGCGGAAATTGAAAAATATATTGCGCTTTGCAAACAGGCGGAAGCATTTCAAAAAGACGAATAACGCGGCCGGATATATCAATCCCGGCCGCGTTATTTTTTACCTATTTGTTTCTATGCGGACGGATTATGATATACGCACAATGGAACCTCCGCATCGCATACGCTGAATTTTGTTAAGCAAGGCTCCATCCAGCCGCATTCTTTCGGATGTTGACAAACTCCTGATAAATGCCGGGCTGCTTCAAAAGTTCTTCGTGCGTGCCCTGCTGTGCAATCTGGCCGTTGTCAATGACCAAAATCTGATCGGCATTCTGGATGGTATTCAGACGGTGGGCGATTACGAGAAGTGTCTTACCCTTTACCAGTTCCGAGATGGCCTCCTGAATATAGCTTTCGTTATCAGTATCTACGTTTGCGGTAGCTTCATCCAAAATGATGATAGGGGCATCTTTCAAGATGCAGCGTGCAATCGAGATGCGCTGCTTTTCACCGCCGGAGAGTGTAGCACCGCCTTCACCAACTACGGTCTGGAATCCATCAGGCAACGCCATGATGAAATCATAGCAGCGGGCCTTCTTAGCAGCTGTATAGACTTCTTCCTCTGTGGCGTCCGGTTTGCCTATGCTGATATTGTTGTAAATGGTATCTTGGAATAAGTACACTCGCTGGAATACCATGCTGATTTGCTCCATCAACTCTGCCAAAGGCACGTTCCGAATGTCCATACCTCTTATTATTATGCTGCCAGATTTTACATCCCAAAGCCGAGCCAGCAAATTGGCAATAGTAGACTTGCCGCTGCCAGAAGGTCCAACTAAAGCAGTCATGGAATCTTTCTTCATGGCAAAGCTGATATGATGCAGAACTTCTTTGTCCTGATAAGCAAATACAACATCGTTAAACTGAACTTCTGGCTGTCCCGGCTGTGCCTGTGCAGGAAGATGCTGCTTGCCCGTGTCGGGAAGTTCAGGCTCATTCAGGACTGCTTCAATGCGGTCGAGAGCTGCATCCATAACGGTAAGGCGAGATGCTTCCCCATAAAGAGCTTTCAGCGGTCCAAAGAGGTCAAACACAAACAGTAGAACACCAAGCACATAGGCCAGCGGAAGTGCGCCGCGCTGTTCCAATACAATCGACAAGCCGAAAATCGCCGCAATACCAATGCCGTAGAGGATATTCAGGCTCATTGTCCATGGTGTCATTTTCTGCTCAAAAGCAAGGGAGGTGTTTCTGGAACGCTGGAAATTGCCAGTCAGTTCTTCTGATTTTTCGCCCAGCAGGTTGTAGCTCTTAATGACGCCAATGCCCTCCACAAAGGACAGCACTGCATCGGTCAGTCGTTCGCTCTGCTCCTGCCGCTCTGCGGCCTCTCGCAGGGAAACCTTGTTCATTCCTTTTGATACCAGCCATGCCAGAACCGTGACTGCGGCAGCAATCAAACCAAGCTGTACGTTCAAATAAAACATGAATACCAGCAGAATCAAGGAGGACAGCAGATAGCCCATCATGTTGCCCAGCGTACTCATAGCGACTTCTTCAATGAATACCATATCCGTGCTAAGAACAGAGCTGATTTTGCCAATGTTGCCGGAAGTAAAATAGCCCATCGGAAGTTTCCGCAGATGGCTGCCCAGTTCCATGCGTTTATCCGCAAACATCAAATATCCTGCGGCACTTTGCAGGCTGTCGCTGAGGTAATGAACAAGCATTTGCACCAACACTGCTGTGGCAAGTCCAAGGCCGATATAAAGGCAAGTCTGGCTGGTCAGTGTGTCAGCTGCAAAGCGGCTTAAAACTACAAAGGCAAGAACGATTGGCATTTTTGACAAAATGGATTCCAAAAACGCACAAACGAATGCACCTTGAATACGGCCTTTATAACGGCCGGAGAGTTTCAAAATTCTTGAAAACATCGCAAACATTTAGGCTCCCTCCTTTGCAGTGTGTACTTTCCATTCGGCACTGTCCTGTGCGGCTTTCCACAATTTCTGATATTCAGGGCAGGAGCGAATCAACTCCTGATGCTTACCCGCTGCTACCAATTTTCCGTGGTCGATGACACAAATTTGATCGGCATTCATAATGGCGGGCAGTTTGTGAGCAATCACCACGAGGGTCTTGCCTTTTACAAGTTCTGCAATGGCTGCTTCCATCTTTTCTTCATTTTCGGGGTCAGCATAGGCTGTTGCTTCATCAAGAACTACAATGGGGGCATCCTTTAAGATTGCTCGCGCCAGAGAAATACGCTGACGCTGACCGCCGGAGAGCATTTTTCCGGCATCGCCTGCCATGGAGTGAATGCCCTGCGGAAGTTTTTCAATGAACTCCATGCACTGAGCTTTCTTTGCGGCCTCTATTACTTCTTCATCCGTTGCAGTCAACCGACCGAGCCGGATGTTTTCCAGCAGAGAAGTATTAAACAAATACTGATCCTGCGCCACATAGGAGATACGACTGTTCAATGCTTCAAGGCTCATATCGCAAAGTTTCTGTCCGCCGATGGAAATGCTGCCCTTTTGCGGGTCATAATAGTGAATCAGCAGTTTTGCCAAGGTACTCTTGCCGGAGCCAGATTCACCGACAAGAGCAGTTTTTTGTCCAGCCTTTGCCGTAAAGGAAATATCATGGAGAACTTCATCCTCAACCACCGCGGGCTTTCCATCCGGGCCGGGCTGTGTTGTCTGGTAAGCGAAAGAAACATGGTCGTAAGTAATGGTGTCATCTATTCCATGGAATCTATCATTCGTCTGCTGAAGTTCCGGCGCATCCAACACCTGCTCCAATGCGGAGATTTTATAGTTGAGCTGGGGCATGGTTGGCAGAAAGCCAAGAGATTTCAGCAGCGGCATACCGATACTCAAAGAAAGACACAGCACCAAAATCAAATTGGGCAGAGCCGACCAGCCGCAGAGGACAAACCATGCACCCACAGGCAGGGTTAGGATGATGGTACAAGGAAGCAGGCTGCTGTAAATCGCCATCCACGGCCATGCCGCCCTATACCATGCCAGTGTATAGTTCCGATAATCTGATATATCTTTGCGGAACCGTTCGTAAGAATCTGCGTCTTTATTGAAAACCTTGACGACTTCCATACCGTTGATGTACTCAATAATGGTATTGTTCATCTTTTGCCCGGCCATATAGTAAGGTCCCATTTTCTTCATACCAACGGAATACATCGTCATCATGGCAACTAAGCTAAGCGGAATGGATGCCAAAGATAACAATGCCAGCTTCCAGTCTACAAAGAACATTGCCACATAAACTGCAATGGGAACCATCAGGTTGGCGATGCCCTCCGGCATAGAGTGTGCCAGCAGAACTTCCAGACTGTCTACATCGTCCACGAACAGCTTTTTCACGGTGCCAGTGCCTTTGTCCTGAATAACACCCAGCGGCAGTTTTTCAAACCGTTTTTGCAGAGCCGTCCGCAGGCGGAGCAGCGTGTCATAAGCTGCTTTATGAGAGAGATTCAGGCCCCAGCCATAGAAAAGAGCTTGCAGCACTAGACATACCAAGACCAGTATGACATGCTGGATGATAAAGGAAGCAGTGATTGCCTCCCCCATGACCAGCGGTGCAATTACCTGATATGCCAGCACAAAGGGAAAAACACCCAGCAGAACACTGACCAGCACGATGGCTGTTGCAGCATAGAGGCCTTTTTTATGAGGTCCGGCATATTCAAATACTTTTTGGAACATAAGTCCAACCTCCTATCATGTGAAATATTTTTCAGAAAGAGATTTCAAAACCGTTGGCGATAACTGCTGATTTTGAATTGTTCCATCATCATCCAGCTGCACAACCTCTGTGCAGGTACGGACAATAAATTCAAAATCATGAGAAACCACGAACACGATTACCCCGGAATCGGAAAGTTGTTCAATCAGCTTGCTGACACGCACCATAGAATCATAATCCAAGCCGCTGGTGGGCTCGTCGAAGTAGATTACGGGGCTGTCCTTTACGATTGCCACTCCAATGGTAACCCGTTGTTTTTGACCGCCTGAAAGCGATGCTGGGTGTCTTTCCCGATAGTCCGACAGTTCCAATGCGTTCAATACTGCATCTATTTTTTCTTTGCAATCTTCCTGCATTCCAAGGGAAAGTTCTTCTTCCACGCTGCTGGCAAAGAGTTGATAGTCTGTATCCTGCATAACAAGATAGGAAAGTGACCGCCGCTGCCGGGGTGTGAGCTTTTTTCCATCAAGACGAACTTCTCCATGCCGCTGTTTCAACAGGCCAGTCAGAATAGACAGGAGCGTTGTTTTTCCGGCACCATTATGGCCTAAAATGCCTATCACGTCCTCCGAATGAGCTTCAAAGCTGACATTCTGGAATACTTCTGGACCTTTCTTGTAGGCAAAGCCTAAATCGTGGACTTCTAGTAAGTGCGTTGTATTTTGAGAATGCGGCTTTTCCTGATAATGCTCTGCATCACGTTCCGGGTATGCGGTTCGCAGACCATAAGAAATTCGTGTTTCTTCGGGCAAAGAGCAAAACTGTTCCCTTGTAAACTCATGCTCAATTTTTCCATTCTGTATCAGAAAAGCCCTGTCAATCAAATCTCGCAGATAGTAAAAGCGGTGTTCTACTACAAAAATGGTATAGCCGGCACTCTTGAGCTTTTCCATGATTTCAGCAAGCCGTTTGGTGGCGGCATAGTCCAGATTGGCCGATGGTTCATCAAAGATGTAGACCTTTGGGGCAAGCGCATAAACAGAGCCAATCGCAATCTGCTGTTTTTCTCCGCTGGATAACGCAAAAATACTTCGATTCAGGTATTCGACCAACTCCAATTCTTTGGCTGCTCGTGCAATTCGGTCAATGGTTTCCTCACGGGCCAGTCCGAGATTTTCACAGCCGAACGCCAATTCTCGTGTGGTATCGGTCATAAAAAACTGTGAGCGTGGGTCTTGAAAGACAGTTCCTACCTGTCCGGCCAGTTCGGAGGGCTTCATTTCCAAAAGCGAATGTCCATCCATAAGCAGATCGCCTTTGATTTCACCGGGGTAAAAATGTGGAATAAGTCCATTGAGGGAACGAATCAACGTTGTCTTGCCGCAGCCACTTCGCCCGGTCAGAAGAATAAACTCGCCGGTCCGTACAGTCATGTCAATGCCGCGGAGGGTAAAATCTTTGCTTTCTTCATAACGAAAGCTGAAATTCTGGAATGAGATCATCGTCATACCCTCCATAAAATGATTTTGCCGATTTGGGTCTGGTCAATAAAAAGCAGTCCGACCAAAAAGAGGATACCAAGCAGTGATACCACAATTTCCGGCCATGCAAAACGAATCGGGCGCAGTGCATACCGCTTACATTCCAATTCCAGACCACGCGTTGTGCCGGAGGCCGCCAGTTCATCGGTAACTTTCAAGCAGCGCATCAGCAACGGTATCAAAATGTACTCTATGGTTGCTAATGGGTGACATACCCGCTTCCACACTGTATCGCTGATACCGCGAATATCCATTGTGCTTCGGATTTGCCGATATTCAATCCGTAGGGTAGGAATATAACGGAACATGACCACAAGCGGAATCGTAACTGCCTGCGGCAGCCGCATTCTTTGGAGGGCTACCATCAAGTCATCCATATAAGTGGTCCGCAATATCCAGAGCCCCATCATTACAATGGGAATCAGTTTCAGAACGGTCACGCCAAATACGCTCATAATCACGCTCAAAACTGGAACTTGAACATAGCGGAGCAGGGCATTAAGATAAGCCACAACGATATAAGTTATTATCATTTTTGCGGCCCATTTTCCGCCATTACCTAAGGCAATGAACAGCCCATAAACCAGCATGAGCGCAAGGCTGACCACTTCTCCGGCCAGAAAATAACTGACAAAACCGATACAGACTAAGAGAAGAATTTTGCAGCGCGGGTCCAGAAGCGCAGTTCCATGAAGGGGCTGTCGCTCAATAATTTGTTTGATTTGTGTTTCATCCATTCTGATGCCTCCTTATCAACAGCAGAGCGCGGGACTACTTCCAGCCCCGCGCTCTGAAATCAGGCAGCCCGTTTGCCTGCGTTTGTATGATGGATTTTCAGGGGGCTGTTCTTGTTATTTTACAGAAACGAGTCCAGCCTTGATGAAATGCTTTTTCAATGCTTTCTGGCCGATAAATCCGCCAATCAGGCCGCCCACCAGTCCAGCAGCAACAATGACTACCAGCATGGGAACAGAAGTGATATTGAGCATTCCCTGAATGTACTCCGGGGCAATATTGTTTTTCTCCATTGCGCCAACAAACGCACTTTGAAGAAATTTGATGGGGCAGATAGCACTAAAAGCAAAAATAGCACTGAACAGCGCATAGGCCGCCATCATGGACTTCATTGTGATTTCATTTCGGCCCATGATCAGAAAATCGCAGATGACACCGCCAATTACCAAGCCGATGGGAATGAACCAGAAAGCACCTACCAGCAGGAACAGGATAGCCTGAATTGCGGCACAAATGGTAAACACGCCTTTCTTCGGAACTTTGGCCAGCAGAAGCATCATAACGATGCCATTCGGAATAGCCACAACGGACGGATAAAACACGTTGGTCACTGGGCCAGCCACGCTCATAATAGTGCTGATAATCATGCAGATAATCCACATGAGCGCTGTCAGGATGCCAATGAGAATAAAGTCTTTCGCATTCAACTTTTGTTTCATTTTTATGCCTCCTCGCTTTTATCGGAAAATAAAAAATGCGATGTGGTTATTTTAAACTAACCACATCGCAAATTGTACCAATTTAGATTATCAAATCCAACCCAAAACCTACCCGTTTTGACCCAAAAACAGTCAGAAGCTACTTTTTATGGGTATCAAATCGGCTTTCACGGTAGTTCTTTGGTGCCACACCATATCGCTTTTTGAAAGCGGCGGCAAGATTGCTGGGCTTTCCGTAGCCAACGATTGCTGCAATCTCGCTTACATTTCGGTCCCCCTCCAATAGCAGCTGTGCTGCCTGTGTCAAACGCTGTTCAATTATGTATTGATGAATAGGCATACCATAAAATGATGAAAAACCGCGTGTCAATTTTGTTGTGCTTAAATGCACCAGATGGGAAAGTTCTTCACAGGATGGGGCAAACGCAAGCTGACTGTCTATAATCCGTTTAGCTTCCATAATGGCAGTCCGTTCCGTTCTGGACATGGAAACATTTTTTCCCATTAGAATATCCAATTCAAGGACTTCGCCTAAATAAATAGACAATAGCTCCAGAAGTTTTCCGTCAAGATATAAGTAACCCAATCCTCCACGGTATTGTGTAAATTGGCTTGTTTCCGCCAGAATTTGTTCCATGATGGGGGTCACAGGAACTTTTGAAATGCCATCAAGAAGTTTCTTTTCGTAAGCCGTTGCTTCCTGCCCATCAAAATAATCTGTGAGCAGTTGCGAAAAATAGGCAATCGGAATTTTTATACTCTTAAATGAAAAATTGCTATCCTTTTTATAGCAGGCATATTCGGTTCCACCATGTCCCGCATAGATGCAGGATTCATTTTTTTGAATCGTAATGGAACGCTTTTCATCCATGATACCCCAAGAGATTCCATCATTCAGGCAGAAGATAATCTGCATATAATCTTTACTGACGGTTCCTTGTACATTCATATCCGACTGGTAACACATTTGCCAATCCGAAAAGATGATGCCGTGCTTGATTTGGGTCTGAGCAATTCGTCCTTTTCCCATATCAGACGGAATATCCATTGAAATCGTTTGGGGCGAATTGGCTATCAGGTCGTTGTATAGCTTACCAAGATAGTGACTTCCGTGCGTCATAGGATGAGGTTCACCTCCCATTTTGGTTAGTCTGTACTAATTATGATACTTTATTTTTGCATCACAGTCAAGATGTAGCCAAAAGACAGGGTTTGAATTGTAGTATTAGTAGAGGGGACGGTTTAGGGGAGAACTTACAGAGCAAGCATAGGAAGTGTGTACCCACTTCCGTATTTTGCTCTGCAAAACAGCTTGTTGGGAAGTGTCCCAAACCCTCAAAACGGAAAGGAGAGTAAAACGAATGGAAGGCAGAAAACGAACCGTGCAGGTCAAATTTTATGTGACGGAAGAAGAACGGAGGTTGATTCGAGAAAAAATGAAATTGATACCAACCCGGAATATGGCCGCCTATCTGCGAAAGATGGCGATAGATGGTTATGTTGTCCACATCGACACCACCGACATCCGGGCGCAGACCGCCGAATTGCAGAAGATTGGTGTCAACGTCAATCAGATCGCACGGCGGCTGAACAGCATGGGGCCGCTGTACACACAAGACGTTGCGGACATCAAGG
>ENA-OPRV01001174-OPRV01001174.1-human-gut-metagenome-genome-assembly--contig:-NODE-1174-length-14426-cov-2.716582_pt1 | contig 14426 bp, 8 predicted proteins | sample MGYA00241896_ERZ501886 | MGnify/ENA primary metagenome ERZ501886 (study PRJEB25962, sample SAMEA2042452) | human gut metagenome | biome: human gut; feature: human-associated habitat; material: faeces... | reverse complement strand
CCGGAAATCATGGAATGGCAAAGACGAATGGTTCTACCCCGTTATCATCGACAATATGATGAATCTGGAATTACTTTATTTCGCCAGCAAAGTGACCGGTGACCCGCATTATGCAGAAATAGCCAATTCGCACGCTATCACCACCGCGCGGGAACAATTCCGTGAAGATTACAGTAATTATCATGTAGTCAACTACGACCCGGAAACCGGAAAAGTACTCCACAAACAAACCTGTCAGGGATTCTCCGACAATTCCGCCTGGGCACGCGGACAAGCATGGGCCATTTACGGATACACAATGGCTTATAGAGAAACAAAGAAACCCGAGTTTCTGGAAATGGCACAGCGCACCGCCGAATTCTGGCTCAACCACTCCAATCTGCCCGAAGACATGGTACCCTACTGGGATTTCAATGCCGGACAGGAAGGCTATGTCCCCGAATGGGAGTATGACGCAAACGACTTCAAAGAGATACCAAGAGACGCCTCAGCCGCAGCTATCACAGCTTCCGCCCTACTTGAACTTTATCAATATGTAGATAAGAAAACTGGAAAAAGATATTACCAGGCAGCAGTGAAAACGTTAAAATCATTGGCTTCGCCAAGTTATCTGGCTGCCCAAGGAACCAACGGCAACTTTCTCTTAAAACATTGTGTAGGAAGTATCCCGCACAAAAACGAAATTGACGTACCGTTGGTATATGCCGATTACTACTTCTTGGAAGCACTGCACAGATATAAGAATTCAAAAGGTATAAAGTAAGCTTTTTGACAGAATATTAGAATAATAACTTAACACAGAAAGAAGGTTGGTCCCCCTATCCACCCTTCTTCCACAAAAGAGGCCGGAAATGTCATCACTTCCGGCCTCTTTTACGTTTATCCCCACAAAATTAAGCATATACAATTGTACCCCATGACAATTTTACCCTACTTTCGGTACAATCTTCCTAGGTAACCTACCTTCAAATACACAATCTTTGCACTATCATAATCCTCCGAAAAGAATCATAATTATAAAACATACTTATAACTAATTTTTAAATTATAAACTTATGAAGAACAGCACTCAACGAACGTCATGCGTTCACAACTCAAAAAAGAGTGGTTCATTATCCGGAATAATGCAACTCTCAATGGCGATACTATTTGCTTTTAGTATCACGACACAGGCGGAAGCCATAGAATATCCGTCTGCAAAAGTACAGACTGCAATCAACCAGCAAAGTAAAATCAAGATTACAGGTACAGTTGTTGATCAGGCAGGAATTCCTATTATCGGTGCTAACATAACCGTTAAAAACCAAACCGGTACCGGAACGATCACCGATATCGACGGCCGGTTCACATTGGAAGTCCCCGCCAATTCTACCCTTTCGATATCCTATATCGGATACAAGAATCAGGAAATAAGAATCACAAGCAGCAAACCACTTACCATTAAACTCCAAGACGATGCCGAAGTCTTAGATGAAGTCGTAGTAACAGCCTTGGGTATCAAAAGAGAGGAAAAGGCATTGGGGTATGCCGTACAGAAAGTTAGCGGCGACCAACTGACCACCATAAAAAGCGTAGATGTGACTTCCGGACTGAACGGTAAAATTGCCGGATTGAAGGTAGAAAACAGTACGGAATTCAATGAAGCCCCCAATCTAAAGCTGCGCGGTGAAAACCCGCTGATTGTTATTGACGGGGTGCCTTACAAAAACATGTCGCTGCGGGATATCGCTTCCGATGATATAGAATCCATTGATGTACTGAAAGGGGCTACGGCTTCCGCCTTGTATGGTGCGCGGGGTGGTTCGGGTGCCGTCATGATTACCACCAAAAGAGGAAAAGAAGAAGGGTTGCAGGTAACCGTAAACAGCAGTACGATGTTCAATGCCGGATATCTAAAATTGCCGGAAGTACAAACATCTTACAGTTCGGGAAAAAATGGTATATACAATGATAACTCCAGCTATGTATGGGGAGCCAAACTGGACGTCGGCAATGAAGCCATGCAATACAACCCGTATACTCAAGAACGGGAAATGACAGAACTGACTTCCAGAGGGAAAAATAACCTGAAAAACTTCCAGGAACTGAGTTTCATCACCAACAACAACGTAAGCGTCACTCAGAAAGGTAAATATGGAAGTATCCGTACCTCATTGACACACGTCTACAACAAAGGCCAATGGCCCAACGAGAAATTAAACAAAATAACCTATACCGTATCAGGAGATATGAAATATAAAAAATTCAGTTCCGAGGCCGGAATCACTTACAACAAGAGATTCTATCCCAATATGGGCGGATCGGCCTATCACGGTACAGGCTATATTTACAATCTTCTGGTATGGTCGGGCAGTGAATACGATATACGGGATTATAAGAATTACTGGCGAATAAAAGACGAACAATCCAATTGGTGGGACCGGGGCGGTTGGTATGACAACCCTTATTATATAGCCAACGAGTTAACGAGTTCGGACAATTATGATGTAGTCAATGCCTTTGTCAATGCTTCTTATGATATTACTTCCTGGTTGAAGCTATCCCTGCGTTCGGGTGCTGATATGTATACGGAAAAAAGCGAAACAAAAGCTCCGGTAGGTTCCGTGACCGGCAAAGGAGAGAAGAAAGGATATTATTCTGTCTATCAAAAAAGAGGATTCAGTACCAATAATGATATTATGCTGACTGCCGAACATAAATTCGGTGATATCAGTGTGGACGGATTCGTCGGAGGAAATATTTACTATTACCAGAATGACTATTTAGGATCAAACACTGCCGGCGGATTAATCATTCCGGGGTATTATTCACTAAAAGCATCAGTAGACCCCGCCGAAACCAGCAAAACTTATAACAGCAAACAAACGAATTCCATTTACGGAAAAATAGGATTAGCTTATAAAAGTGCGGTCTTTGTAGAAGCAACGGGACGTAACGACTGGTCGTCAACCTTACCGGAAGAGACTCGTTCTTATTTCTATCCGGCTGTTTCCGGTAGCGTAGTGCTCTCCGAATTCATCAAAATGCCCAAAGTTATCGACTTCTGGAAAATAAGAGGTTCGTGGACAACCACCAAACATGATATGGGTGTGTATGCTATCAATGATGTTTATTCTATCAGTACCGATGTATGGGACAACATGAGTGCCGCCTACTCTCCTACAACAATTCGAAACAGCCTGCTTTCCCCTTCCCAAACACGGTCATACGAACTGGGTACAGCCATTCATTTATTTGGGAACCGCCTGCGTCTGGATTATACATATTATAATACACTCAAGTTTAACAATACCCGGAACGCCGGACTCAGTTCTGTAAGCGGATACAGCAATACGCAAGTCAACATGGACGAAGAACAAGTAAGAAAAGGAATGGAACTCTCCATTTCCGGTGATATCATCAAGAACCGGGAATTGACGTGGTCTGCCATGTTCAACTGGTCACGCGACCGCTACTATTACCATAAAATAGACCCGGTATACTCTACTCAAAAACCTTGGGTAGCCGAAGGGGAGCGTTGGGACTGGGTAGCAATTTACGACTACCAAAGGGATCCGGAAGGAAATATTGTACACGGAAGTAACGGATTCCCTCTCGTCAATAAGTTTACGACACTCAAAGGATATAGCGAACCTGATTGGATATGGGGACTCAGCACATCGGTCAACTGGAAGGGAATCACCCTGAGTATCACCATTGACGGACGTGTAGGAGGTGTCGGTTATTCTATGACAGACCAGGCCATGTGGAACTCCGGCGCACATATAGACAGTGACAATCAATATCGATACGAAGAAGTAGTCAACAACAATAAGACATTCATAGGCCAAGGGGTCAAAGTCGTATCAGGCAAAGCCGAATGGGATGCAAACGGGAATGTAATCATGGACAACCGTGTATTTGCCCCCAATGACAAAGTCGTTTCGTATCAAGACTATATGATGACTACCAATCCATACGCATCGGGTGATAATAAAAGAGCGCAAAACTGGTTCGACAAGACATTTATCAAGCTTCGCGACTTATCTATCAGTTACGAAATACCACAATCCGTTTGCCAGAAAATAGGAATGAAAGGTGCTTCAGTCGGCTTTGTCGGACAGAACCTGCTGATGTGGGCAAAAGAGTTTCGCTTCAGTGACCCCGATAAAGTGCAGGATGCACTAAGCTCACCTTCTATCCGTTACATGGGATTTAATGTTAAGTTTGACTTCTAAAAGAATGAATAATATGAAAGCAATAAAATATATCGCGAGCCTGCTCGCCGGAATTACCCTATTTTCATGCGATAACTTTGAGGATATCAATACGAATCCGGACTCTGTGACCAAAGTATCACCCAAGCTTCTGGCAACGGGTGCCATTGTAGGGCTTATGAAACCTTCCAAAGGCAAAGATTTCATTTATAATCAAATGACCTGCAAATATATCGGCTGGTCGGAAGCATTGGAAGGAACGCAGTATAACAACTTCGGACGCGAAAGTTTCAGCGGCTACACCTCGCTGACCAACTATAAGCTCATGGCGGAACTGACAGACAAAGACGAAACAATGAATGAAGACAAAAGGAATGCATACAAGGGTCTGGCACTTTTCCTGAAGGCTTACCGACTATTCGAATACACTCTCAATGTAGGTGATATTCCCTACGAAGGAATCCTAGAGGGCAAGGAAGGGAATCTGACTGTAGCCTACAACACACAAGAGGATGTTTTCAAATTCCTGCTCAATGATCTGGATAAGGCACACGAATACTTCCAGAATGCCAACCAGACAACATTTGACGGAGATCCTATCTTCGGTGGAAAGGTAGAACAGTGGCACAGAGTATCGAATGCTTTAGAATTAAGAGTTCTAATCAACTTATCCAAGAAGATTAATTCCACTGACATCAATATTAAATCCAAATTTAATGAGATACTTGACCGTAACTTACTGTTACGTTCCAACGCTGATAATTTACAAATCACTTTCTCCACGAAAGAAGGGCAGTTGTATCCATTCAATGAATCATTACATTCCTATAAACAATACGTAATGATATCCGGTCTGGTTATTGATGCGCTGAAAGCCAATGAGGACTATCGCCTCTTTTATTACGCAAATCCTTCCGAAGGAAAATTAAATTCCGGTAGCCAGGAAAATGACTGGGATGCTTACATAGGAATCGACCCGTCGGATCCGATAGACGAATTAAAACTAATAGCCGATCAAACGAAAGAATTCTGCCAGTTCAACAACAGATATACTTCTTACGAGTCCGGAGAACCTTATATCCGTATAGGCTATGCCGAACAGAATTTTATTCTTGCCGAAGCGGCATTACGCACATGGATCACCGGAGATGCAGCCGAATATTATAAAAAAGGAATTGAAGCAAGCATGAAATTCGTTGCTGACAATACGCCGGATGCACAGAAGTATCATCACGGACGCAAAATGACTAGTGACATCATTGCCCAAACATTAGCAAAACCCGGTATCCAGCTAAATGGAAATTTCGAGGAGGATCTCAAAAAGATCATAACTCAGAAATATCTGGCCAATTTCATGCAGTCACCCTATCAAGCCTATTATGACTACAGAAGAACCGGTTATCCGGAATTCCCGATCAATCCGCTGACTAACCAAAATCCCAACGAACCTACCAAAATGCCGGTACGCTGGTTATATCCAAGTGCGGAATATGATTATAACAAGGCAAATGTAGAAGCGGCTGTACAAAGGCAATTCAACGGTTCGGACGAAGTAAACAAGTTGATGTGGATTCTACAAGAATAAAAAAGAACGGCATGAAACTAAATTTTTATATACTACTCTTATGCCTTAGCAGCATAGGAATAACAAGTTGGGGTCGCAATGCGACCCCAACCTCTCATCTCACCGTCCTGCAACTCAACATCTGGCATGAAGGAAGCATCGTAGAAGGAGGATTTGAAGCCATAGCCGATGAAGTGGCACAGGTTGATGCCGATATCGTTTTTTTCAGCGAAGTCCGCAACTACAATGGCACCTTCTTTATATCCCGCATCATTGAGGCACTTAAGAAACGTGGAAAAACTTACTATGGAGAACATAACCCTCTGGATGTAGGCATCTTATCCAAATACAATATAAGTCAGCAGGAGATTATCTATCCAAAGGACAGCGGTTGCGGCTCTATCCTGAAAGCAACTATCGGCATAGCCGGACATACTATTGCCGTTTATTCCGCCCACTTAGATTATAAGAATTATGCTTGTTACTTACCTCGTGGTTACAATGGAAGTACTTGGAAGAAAATGACACAACCTGTTCATAATGCGGATTCCATTTTAGCGGCCAACCGGATCGCCTTTCGCGAAGAAGCCATTGAAGTATTCATCGAAAACGCACGGCAAGACATTGCCGAAGGAGCCATTGTTCTATTAGGAGGAGATTTCAACGAACCTTCTCACCTCGACTGGCAAGAAGATACAAAAGACCTATGGGACCATAATGGGGTAGTTATCAATTGGGACTGTTCAAGTATACTCTGCAAAGAAGGATTCAAGGACACATATCGAACGCTATATCCGAACCCGATCACCCACCCGGGATTCACTTTCCCTTCCGACAACGACAAGATGCCTGTCAGCAAATTAACCTGGGCACCAGATGCGGACGAAAGAGACCGGATTGATTTTATTTACTTTTATCCTAATCAGGACATTACACCAATATCCTCTATGATTCTCGGTCCGTCCCGTTCCATTGTCAAAAGTCAGCGCATAGAAGAGAATACAGAAGACTACTTCATCACCCCCAAAGGCATATGGCCTTCTGACCATAAAGGAGTAATAGCCACTTTCAGGATATCTCTCCAATAGAACAGACTTTTCCAGTTTAGAGCCGTATTATGGGGAGATACTGCTGATCTGTCGGACAGCTCCTCTTTTTATTACTTCTATATTACTAGTTTATCGGACATATAGATCCAATGTGTTGGACATATATAGTCAACGCGTTAGGCATATAGATCCAATACGCTGGACATATAGATTCAGCATCTCATCCATAACAGCCTGATTACCCGCCCGTTAAACCCGGTAGACAAATTGCTGTTACTTTATTTATTTTCGTCCATAGTTGAAACAAATTCTTCGACTTTTGAAAAGCAGCGCTTTAGGTAGGCTAAAGCTATGCTTTACACACTCTAAAGCGCCGCTTTAGAGTTCAAAAAAGGACACTACATGGAAGTAAAACGTACAGGGTGAAGAAGTGAAGGACGCTTTCAATCGTTTCTCCTTCTCTCCTTCACCCTGTATCTATTTATTCATCGGCAGTCCAACACGAAGATGAACCTGATGAACCCTCAATAAGAGTATAAAAATAAAATTGCTATTATCTCATACTTTTGAATCAATACTCATGAACCTTTTCCGCCCAAGCTTTCTCCATACCATAGAAATTAATCACTTCACCGCTAGCTTTGCCTTCCAACTCCTGTTGTTTCTGCTCAAAGAAAGTTTTCCAACGCAGATAATACAAATCTTTCAAAAGACCACTCCATTCACGATGAGAATAATCATGCAAACCTCCCTGATTGGAAGCGATACTATCACCCCAGACTGTGATTAATGCAGATGCATTCCATTCATAGAGTTTCTTTTCCGCGTCCGTATTGCCCAAAGAACGTGCGGCAGTCAGCCAAGAAGATACGGAGAATTCTTTCCGGGTAGACAATAAACTGTCTTGCGACAAAATGAGTTCAAGGAACTGCTGCGTCTGCTTCCGGAAATTCTCTTTGTCTTTACGGTCATAACTTTGGGATATTTCATCGAGCAATGCATTGCCTTTATCAGCATTACTCTGACGTACGATATCCACCAAGTCATATTCAAAATTATTGTTGCCTTTATATTGTTCAGCCACAGAGAGCATTAAGTCCGCTGCTTTCGAAGTAGAATCAGGCGAATAGAACAGTTTGGAATATCCCCATGTAGACGTTCTGTCCAAATGGAAACCCGGACGGGCACACAAAAGAGATTCTAACGTTCCCTCTCCCGGAGAGTTCTTGGGAGCATTATAAACCGTATGTTCCAACGCTCTCCATGCTTCCATAACTTCCGGTGACAATTCACCACCATAACGGGCTTTCAGATATCCTTGCAACCATGCGTCCGGTGAAAAGCGTTCCGCACGCCACGGCAATTCATACAAGAGTTCAAACATAACCGGATTATTCTCTATCCCCTCAGGCGTAGCCCCTACGCCACGCATTTTTTTCCCATTTACGTGAGCACACGCATCATAATATCCGTTCACCAACTGATTCATTCGTCCATGCAAACCGACATTTCCTCCGAAGTTCAGCAACATACAATAAAGCCAGTCATGCTTGCCAAAGCCTTTCTCACGATACCACATCGAATCCGAGTCTCCCTATTGCGGACGTTTCTCGCTATACAAATCCAGCACCAACATATCTCCGGCATTCAACACATCGATCATAGCCGGACGCGGATTTACTTGCCATGCTTGAATGACCCAGACAGCTTCCGGATTGGCCTTCTTCATGGCTTTCATTATAGAAGTTCCAGCCTTCGCCAAGTCTACCCCTTCTGTGTTGCCTCCCTCATGGAATGGGTCCATACTATAATATTTAGCTTTTCCGTAAAGTTTCTCCAATTCTTCGTAGTACATAGCCGCAAAAGAATCGAAATGCTCGTCTTCTGAAGAAAGGAAAGCCGGACGAGGGAAACCGCACCATGTGCCGGGGTCGGCAATCTGATAACCTAGTTTCTCACCGATATTACGGGGAACCATTCCTGCATAACCTGGAAATACGGGTTCAATTCCCAGTTCCCGCATACGGGATACGATCTTCTTTTGAAGTGCTTCTTGTTGCTGATACCAACTGTCAGGATTGGGTCCGCCCCACCCTTCCAAATTGTTCATCTGCCACCAAGCCATAAATGCCGGACCGGAGATAAATTCATTGATTTCTTCCGTTGTGTATCCGACACGTTTCAGCAGATTATACCAGACTACTTCCATTCCGGTTATGCTCAAAGGCATATTAATGCCATGCAATGCCATCCAGTCAATCTCCTTCTCCCAACGTTCCCAATCCCAGAAAGCCATTGAGTAGGAATAAGTACAATAATTCAGATAATAACGGTTTTGCATAGCTGTCTCCTGACGGATTTTCCCCGTGGGAAGAGGGAGCACTTCCGGCAACTTCTGTGACGGGTTATTCCAGGAAAGATGAATACCGGCTACATACTTCAGATACCAGTTCAGTCCTGTTGCCAATGACAGATCGGAATTTCCGACTATCAGGACTTTACCGTCTTCGGCAGTTATTTCAAAGTAATCCTTAGACACATCGTCTTTTTCCGGTGTCATCCGAAAAAGGATTCGATCTTTCGAGGTTCCTTCCGTTACACGTTCTGCCAAAGAATTTACCGGTAACTGCTTCGGTTGGCAGCTACAAAACAAAGTCACTCCAAATAATAAGGTTATCAAAATACGTATGTTCATAATCGTGTTTTTTAGATTTGCCAAAGATAGTAAATAGAAATCAAATTTCTTACTACCTGTACACTTTAATCAATGAAACAAGAAGAATTGCGGGCGACCGTATACGTTTATCTCTTTTACCTTCCCTGACAAAAAAGCACCTTTACGTACTTTGAAGCGAAGGGCTGATATTTTATAGATTTCCTTTATGTCCACAATGATACGGTGCGGCTGTCCGGGTTCCGTTGCCGGATCTGTATGCCAGAATGAAGAAATATCTCCGTCGAACAAGTTCTCCGCTACACCCAGATTCTTATCTGCCTGCTCGCTGCTTACGTAAACAACTTCCCATTTGGTCTTATCAATCGGTTGTCCCTTATCGTCCAACAAATCAACCTCTGAAATACACGCCTGATTGTCTTCCGTATAAGAAGAAAGCGTTTCGATGCAAAAATGACGCAGAGTGCTCACAACCGGTAAATCAACTTGCTGCCAATCGCTTGTCTCCGCCAAAGTGGTGTTCAGAAGAATATCTCCTTCTTCGAGAATCGGACTGCCTGTTTGATTGCGTTGCTGTTTCTCTGGCTTGTTTTTATCAATACCCAAACTGTCGAGAATCGGCTTGTCCAATCCCTGCAAGTTCCTCTTTCCCGTATCCTCCATTTCGAAAACAACAATCTCATTCTCACCTTTTTTCAACCAGGGAGCAGGTATATAAAGAGTTTGTTGCGGACCGATATTCCAGAAACGTCCCAACGATTTACCGTTTACCCAGACAGCTCCTTTACCCCATTGGCTCATATCGACAAAGCAATCGCCTTGCTGTTCGATAATGAATGTCCCTCTATGAAATGCAGGAACGCCTTTGATTTCTTGTCCGAAAGACAAGGAAGATACTTCTTCCTTATAAAGAGGAAGCGGTGTGATTGACCACCCTGTCAATTTCTCATTCCCCCAAAGCACCTGACTTGTAATTCCTTTACGGTTAAAAAGAATATCGGGACCATAATTGACCCGTCCGGTATTTTCAACCAAAATCTCAAGTGTGGCGGGAACTTTATGAATATCCAATGTCGTACTGTTCTGATTATAACGACGGTCAAGGCTGGCTACTTGTTTACCGTCCACCAGAATAACGGCATAATCACGCAAATCCTGAATAATCAATTTCTGTTTTCCCGGTGTCTTAATGGTAGTCTGATAGTGGATATATCCGAAATCGGTTCCTACATCTTCCATGGATAAAACATCTTCCGATTGTATAGCCTGATGAAATGCCGTAGTTAACGGAGCACTTTCTTTCAGCTCGACCGTCGCAAAGGTAGTGGTCGGATTATCGGCAGGCACTTCCGGCAACTGTGTTCCCTCCGGCAAGTATTTCTGAATGATCTCCCGGAAAGCATGATATTTCGGATAGCAGTTGCCCCACTCTCCAAGCGGAGCGTCATAATCGTAGCTGGTAGGTTGGGGACGGAATCCTCCGCTGGTATTGGCACCGTTCATATACCAGAAATTTGTTCCGCCGTGGAACATATACATACTGACAGATACGCCATGTCCCAACATCCAATCCAGTTGTTCGGCAGGACGCTCGTAGGCAACAGAAGAATGACGTTTCCCCCATTCATCAAACCAAGCCGGATAGAACTCCGCCACAAAGTACGGACCGCCCGGATGATATTTATCCACGATTTTAAATATATCCTCGCCGAACACACCGTTCAAAGTAGGCAATGCACCGGCAATATGTCCGGCTTCCACCTGCCCACCGCCGTCGCAAGTAAACAACGGAACATTGAATCCGGCTTCTTGAAGCATATCACGGATAGCAGCAAGGTATTCTTTGTCGGCCGCATACGAACCGTATTCGTTTTCCACCTGTACCATGATAATATTACCGCCGTTGTTGATAGTCAGGGGGGCCAGTTGCTTGCCAAGTTCCTTGATATATCGTTCGCAATAAGACATGAAACGCGGGTCCTTACTACGATAAGTCAGGTCCTTTTCTTTCAGGAGCCACGAAGGATAACCTCCGAAATCCCATTCCGCACACACGTATGGCCCGGGACGAAGAATGACATACAGCCCTTCTTCCTGTGCAATACGTACAAACTCGGCAATATCCGCTTGTCCGCTGAAATCAAATACTCCGGGTTGCCGTTCGTGGAAGTTCCAGAATACATAAGCAGACACGGTGTTCAACCCCATTGCACGCGCTCGGTGCAGACGGTCACGCCAATACTCGTGCGGAATACGGGGATAATGCATTTCTCCGCATATCAATTGCACATCTTTCCCGTTAATATTAAAAGTACCATTTTCTATTTTAACCTGTTCCCTGGGGGAGGAACAGGCTGAAATAAAAAATGATACAATTAAGTTAAGCATAATAAATACGTTGCTTCTACTTTTATTCATCTTTATTCAAATTATATCATAAGTATTGAATGTTCCGGGGGCTTCTTCAAATTTGGTGGTTATTTAGCAAGTCGGTGGTATCTCCATTCCCCTCCTTCGGGAAGGAGAATGGAGGATACTATCGACTATAAACTAGCAAATCATTATTTTACAAATTCACCTTACCGACAAATTTAAAGAGTAATCTGCTCCGACTTGCCCACAAGATATCGGTTTGTCCCGGCCGAAGCATTCATCAATCCGTATCAGAATGTAACTTCACCGAAAATATTCACTGCATATTTTCCTGCGTCATCATACCAATGAGTGAGTTTCTCCGTCGGAGCAAACTTGATGGCGTAAGCCGGATTGTATTTCAAATCGGCCACTTTCTCCGGCATCCAGATTCCAACTTTGTATGTCCCGCTCAATCCGGCAGCTGCACTTCCTTTTATAACATACTTCGCTACCTGATTCGGTTCTTCATTTGTAGAAGGAATCCATGTTTTAGGATCAACATCCAGCTTTATTTCTTTAGCTACCTGACCGTCTCCGGAAACCAGCACAAGATATACTTCTTTCGGATTAATCACCGTAGCAAAACCGGTATTAGTTATCGTCAGATTATATTCCAAGTTTCCGTTTTTCGCCTCCACTGTCGATTCGCTTTGCAGATTCAACCGGTATCCCAAATGGTCACGTACAAATTCATAGAATGAACGGACAACCTCATTTCCTTCAGCGTCTTTAAAATAACTCTCATCAAAGAGAATGTTATTATCATTCAGCAAAGAAGGATATACTTTTACTTGTTTCCAACTCATGATATTCAAATCAAAATTCTGCGTTATATCAAAAGCCGAATAACGGTGTTCACGCAAAATACGCAATGACTTCATCGGAGTAATTAGTGCAGCCAAACCCCATTCGGTATCTTCATTATAAGGAATCTCACCACTCATATAGAAATTATTCGCTTTTACCTCCCCGGTTATTTGTTTATAATCATCCGTATTGGGAACAAAGTCATTGCCCGGCGCATGAGAATGTTCACCGGCTGTAAAGTAATCGTTCGCATATCCGATACGTCCGCGGTATTCTTCCTGCTCCAATGTCAATGCTTTCTTATGACTCGGGTAACGCATTTCTACACAATATGGAACAGGCAAAGCTCTTAACAGTGCACTGACAATTGCATTCTTCGCATCCTGATCATTTGCCAACGGCGACGTATGCCACTCTCCCCAAGCACCAATAAAACCAACTTGCACCGTAGCAATCTGACCGATATATTCATTCAACAAAGGTGTCAATTGTTCAATATGCCTAAGAATCCATTGTTTAGATTCACCGCCGGACGTATTAAGCCCCGCATGATTGTATGCAAAACGAAGAATGGCTTTATATCCCTGCGCTTTCATCAACTCAAACACCTTGCGGATATTATTCAAAGCCTCATCATCAAGATCTTTACTCACCCATTTGGTCAGATAGATATATTGCTGCACAAGAGTCAGATTATCGTCTTTCGCATCAAACTGCTCTATTTTCTTTTTATACAAATCCTCACCATATACTTCATAATCATTATATGGACTTTTCATCTCATCAGCCAGCAAATTACATTCAAGATGAAAGCCTCTATCAGGATTTCTCAACGACTCGATATGAACAATTTTACCTACAACTTCCGGAGTTTCCGGTTCATTCGTACCTTCTTCCTCTCTGTCCTGCATACACATCTATCGTATCAGAACAAAAGCTACACATAATACCTAATAATAAGGTAGATAATATGGTCATAGTTTTCTTTATATTGATTAACATGATTGATCTATTTTTAATTTTCACCTGATTAATTTTCATTGAAGATAAAACGTGCAGGAGCCCCTGTTGTCCAAGGAGTCCACAATGTTGCTCCGCCATCATGAAGCATACATCCATGCTCTGTATTATCAGTCACCAACAAATAGCAATACTGTCCGGTGTGATTATTAATATTCGGTTCTACCCATTGACCGGAAGCACACAAATTAAATTTCCAGTCATTCAAATGAGTCTGTCCTTTCACTGACTCATAATAATCAGGGTCTTTCAAAACATTCCATTGACCTTCAGCTGTTCCCGCTTCGGCAAACAGGTTCTTATATTCCTGCATAGTCGGTAAGCGCCAACCCGTAGGAGCTATTTTGTCACGAATGTCATAATGATAATGAACTCCGTATGCTTTCACTCTGCCTTCTCCAAAAGATTCCGGCGTATTCTTATAATTATTTGACTCAATATCAGTTCCGTCAGGATACTTGGTCGTCCTCAAATTATCTGCCAGCCAAACCAGTGAAGTTCCGTCGCTATAAGAAATACGGGCAACCCGATAGGTTATCTTCTCATCACCGCGAACATCAATGAAACGCATCATTTCCGTCATATTTAGTACTCCGGAAGAACGTGACACCAGTTGCCCGTCATCAGTCTTCACATTCCAATATATAGCGTTGGATGTCCAACGTTTAATAGAAAGTTGGTCGAGCAAGGTCTGAAGTTGC
>ENA-OPRV01001168-OPRV01001168.1-human-gut-metagenome-genome-assembly--contig:-NODE-1168-length-14503-cov-3.878322_pt1 | contig 14503 bp, 9 predicted proteins | sample MGYA00241896_ERZ501886 | MGnify/ENA primary metagenome ERZ501886 (study PRJEB25962, sample SAMEA2042452) | human gut metagenome | biome: human gut; feature: human-associated habitat; material: faeces... | reverse complement strand
TGCCAGAAGGTGAATTGCCCCGCAGTGGGCAAGAGAAGCCCCTCTGGAGGGCGCACATATCGCGGCAGAAAACTGATTTCATAGCTTTCACGTCTGCGGACGTGAAACTCTGTGAGGCTTTTCTAATCTAAAAAGGCGTCCGGCCAGTGGCCGGACGCCTTTTTGTTGTCGGTATACTGTTTTACATCTTCTCCGGTGCGGAGCAGCCGATGACCTTGAGGCCGTTGGCGAGCACCTGACGGGTCGCGCTCGCGAGCTTGAGGCGCGCGTCGATGACGGCCTCGTCCTCGCCCTTGATACGGCAGGCGTTGTAGAACTTGTGGAACGCCGCGGCAAGACGCATGAGGTAGCGGTTGATGTAGCTCGGGTCGTAGTCGCGCGCTGCCATGCGAATTTCCTCGGCAAAGGAGGAGAGTTCCTTGATGAGCGCGTGCTCAGCATCGCTCGAAAGGATGGACAGGTCGACCGCGCCGGGCTTGACGCTGTGGCCCTCTTCCTCCAGCGCTTTGAGCAGGCTGCAAATTCGCGCGTGCGCGTACTGGATGTAGTAGATGGGGTTCTCACTGTCCTCGCGCACGGCGAGGCCGAGGTCGAATTCCATCTGCGTGTCGGGCTTGGCATTGAAGAAATAACGGCAGGCGTCGACAGGAATTTCATCGAGCAGGTCAGAGAGCGAGATGGTCTTACCCGTGCGCTTGGACATACGCACGACCTCGCCGTCGCGCACAAGCTTAACGAGCTGCATCAGCACGATATCGAGGCGGTTGGTGCCGTCGAGGCCCAGCGCGTCCATCGCGCCCTTCATACGGGCCACATGGCCGTGATGGTCCGCGCCCCAGATGTTAATGACCTTGTCGAAGTGACGCACGGCGAACTTGTTGCGGTGATAGGCAATGTCGCCGGCAAAGTAGGTGTAGAAGCCGTTGGCGCGGCGCAGAACGTCGTCCTTGAGGTCGAGCTTGTCGATGTCCTCGTCCTTCTTGCCCTGCTTGCGGTACTGCTCGCGCATGATGTCGGCGGTCTTGAGCCAGAGCGCGCCTTCCTTTTCATACGTCCAGCCGAGCTTATGAAGCTCCTCGACGGTGTCTTTGACATAGCCGCTGTTGTGCAGCGAGGACTCGAAGAACCACTCGTCGAACTTGATGCCGTAGCGCTCGAGGTCGCTCTTCATTTTCGGAATGTTGCGCTCCAGGCCAAAGCGCGCCATATCGGCGTGGCGCTCCTCGACGGACTTTTCCAGATAGCTGTCGCCGTGGACATCGTAGAAGGCCTTGGCGAGCTCGCGGATGTCGTCGCCGTGGTAGCCGTCCTCGGGGAACTCGATCGCATCCTCGCCCTTGATGAGCTGGATGTAGCGTGCTTCGATGCTCTTGGCGAACTTTTCGATCTGGTTGCCAAAGTCGTTGACGTAGAACTCGCGCCACACGTCCGCGCCCGACCAGTCGAGCACCTCGGCGAGCGTATCGCCCAGCACGCCGCCGCGGGCGTTGCCCATGTGCATGGGGCCCGTGGGGTTCGCAGAGACGAACTCGACCATGTACTTCTTGCCGCCCAGCCAGTTGTCGCGGCCGTAGTCGCCCTTCTCCTCCTCAACGGCGGTCAGAACGTCGGCGTACCACTTGTCGCCGAGGCGGAAGTTCAGAAAGCCAGGGCCCGCGATCTCGACGCTCGTAAAGTACGTGTCGCTCAGGTCCATGTGCTCGGTCAGAATTTTCGCGACCTCGCGGGGATTCTTGCGCATGGCCTTGGATGCGGCCAGGCAGAACGTCGTCGTATAGTCGCCGTTGGCGGTATCCTTGGGGATCTCCACGGCGGGGATGGTCTGCACGCCCTCGGGCAACAACCCCTCCTGCACAGCCGCGCGATAAGCCGCCGCCGTCAGCTCGGCGATCTGGTTCTTTGCGCTGCGGATCATATTCATAGCAATTTCTCCTCTATCCTTTGCGGTTTTACCCAAACGGCGCGGCACATTCGCCCGAAATCGCCCCATGGGGATACTTTTTTGCAATTATACTATATTTAATGGCAGAAAACAAGGGAATCCGGTAAGAAATCTGCCGCGGCGCGCTTGCCGTTAAACGCAGGCGCGGCAAGGCCTTTCCCGCGATAAAAATCGCTGGTCCAGAAAGAGAATATTTTCGTGTCCAGTTGGGCGCGGCAGAGGCGTTTTGACGGCGCGGCGCGCCCGTCTTGCACGGCCACTGTGCCGCCTGTCAGCGTTTTATCGCAGACCAGTATGCATTTCTCTCCGTGTGCCAGTGAACACCGCAAAATCGCGCCTCTCTTGCTTTTTTAACCAAAAATAATATAATAACGATAGCATTATTTAGATGCTTTTGAGAGATTTTGAGAGTAAAACGATAAAAGGAGGACTATCCCATGCCCGTTAATCTGAAAGGCCGTTCGTTCCTGACGCTGAAAGACTTCACCCCCGACGAGATCCGCTATATGCTCAATCTCGCCGCTGACCTCAAGGCCAAAAAGCGCGCCGGCATCCGCGGCAACCTGCTCGCCGGCAAGAACATCGTGCTGCTGTTCGAAAAGACCTCTACCCGCACCCGCTGCGCGTTCGAAGTCGCCGCTTACGACGAGGGCGCGAACGTCACCTTCCTCGATTCCAAGTCCTCCCAGATGGGCAAGAAGGAAACGATGGTCGACACCGCCAAGGTCCTCGGCCGCTTCTACGACGGCATCGAGTACCGCGGCTACGACCAGAAGGTCGTCGAGGGTCTCGCCGCCAACGCGGGCGTGCCCGTGTGGAACGGCCTGACCGACGTCGACCACCCGACGCAGGCGCTTGCCGATATCCTGACGCTGATGGAAAACACCAAGAAGCCGCTCAGCAAGTGCAAGCTCGTCTTCTGCGGCGACACGCGCAACAACGTCGCCTACTGCCTGATGTACATCTGCGCTAAGCTCGGCATCCACTATGTCGGCTGGGGTCCGAAGGAGCTCGCGCCCGCCGCTGACGTCGTCGAATACTGCCGCGAGGTCGGCAAGGAGACCGGTGCCGTCGTCGAGTACGGTGAGGACAGAGAACTCATCAAGGGCGCGGACGCGCTCTACACCGACATTTGGGCTTCCATGGGCGAAGAGGACAAGATCCCCGAGCGCGTCAAGCTGCTCACGCCCTTCAAGGTCACCGGCGACGTGCTGAAGGCCACCGAGAATCCCGACTGCATCTTCCTGCACTGCCTGCCCTCCTTCCACGACTTCGACACCACGATGGCCGCTTCGCAGAAGGAGCTCGGCTACGATATCCGCGAGGTCACGGACGAGGTCTTCCTCTCCCCGAACTCCAAGGTCTTCGACGAGGCCGAAAACCGCATGCACACGATCAAGGCCGTCATGGTCGCGACGATCGGCAACGTCTGATCTGTTCAGACCGTTTTCAAAAAAGCATAAAAGAACGGGAGCACTTCGTGCTCCCGTTCTTTTTTCCGCTTTGTTTACTGTTCCAGCGCCTTCCAGTCGCGCGTTTCGCGCAGCGCCGTCCACTGCTCGTCGGCAGCGGCCCACTTGGCATTGCGCTCGTAGTCATGGCTGTTGGTCGCCTCCTGCATCGCAAGATAGAACCAGTCGCCCGGGTTCGCGTCGGGCCAGATCTGCATCACGCCGCGCGAGAGCAGATGGCTCTCCTCGGACGGGACACGGTCGAGCACGCGGTTGATCATCGTGGCGGTCTCGGCACGGGTGATGTTGCGCTGGGGGCCGAACGTGCCGTCGGGATAGCCCGCGATCCAGCCGTTGCCCGCGGCGAGCCTGATGTACGCCTCCGCCCAGTGGCCCGCGATGTCAGAGAAGCGGCTCTCGCTCTTGTCGAGCTTGGCGAACAGCGAGATGATCTTTGCCATCTCCGCGCGCGTGATGGGCGCGTCGGGGCGGAACGTGCCGTCGGGATAGCCGTCCACGATGCCGGCCTTCGTCATGGTGGAAACCGCGGTGTTATACCACGCGTCAGACGCCACGTCGGTATATCCGTTGGTCTTGGTCAGGTTCGCGCTGCGGCTCTCCTCCGTCAGCAGGCGGAAGAAGATGGTCGTCGCCTCGGCGCGGGTGATCTGGCCGTTCGGCTGCACCGTGCCGTCCGGATAACCGATGATGTAGGCGAAGTGGTCGTCCGTGTTCAGGCCGAGAGCATCCTCATCGGGAATCTCCACCTTGGGCTGCTCCGGCTGGGTGGGATGGCCGGGCGTGTGGTTCTTGGCAAAGGCAGCGTGGATCGTGTGGTCGGCCACCACCTCTTTAAACGTGTACGTGCTCACAGCGCCGCCGCTCTTGCCGTCCACCAGCACGTCCTTGATGTAATAGCCGGAATCTGGCGTGATGGTAAAGGTCTTGCTTTCGCCCTTGGGCACGGTGACTGCGCCCTCGGGGTCGATCGCACCGTGCTCGCCAGCCGTTGCGGTGATAATGCGAACTTCATCGACCTTGACCTGCAACAGATGCGCTCCGTCCGTCGCATTGGCGTTCCCAACACCGATACCGTTATTTGCACTGAGATAGAATGGCGTATCGGCCTTTTTGCCATTCACAACATGATAACCGAACACCACTACAAGATAGTAGTCATTATAGCCCTCATAGGAGCTGCCTTCATATCTCGCGTGTTCCGTCTTTGCAATGGGAATGGTATTATGCTTGCCGTCCACATATTGAATTTTCACATTGCTCGTTGCGGCAGAAAAGCGCTTCTGTTCTTCCGTGCTTCTCGGGCCGTTCAGAGTGTTCTTTCCGTCCCCGAGCGATACTTCGTCAAACCAGTAGTACTCAAAGTAAACATAATCCTCGTCAGTGCCCTGATTCTCCTTCAGCAGTGGATGATCGACCTGAATACCGATCGTATGCTCCTTGCCGTCGCCGATGGTCACGGTGAAGGGCTGGTCAGCATCGACAACTTCGGTTTTTCCGTCTACCAGATAGGAGATCGTGGGGTTCGCAAGCTTGTATTCACCACTGACAGTTGCACGATCAGACGGATTATCCTTAGCTTCAAGCTTTTCATTTTCATTTAATACCTGATAGGAACTACGCAACTTCCAGCCACCGACATACTCATAGCCAGGGCGCTCATTACCGGACGTTGCTCCATTCGTATCAGGAAGCTTATAGTTATTGTTGAAATCCCAAAGCTTAGTTGCAGGATTATAAGTCCAGCCAAGAAGCGCATGGTTCAAGTGCTGTTCTTGTTTACCGAGGGGAGAAAATGTAATCTTTATAGGATAAGTGCAGATTTTTTGCAGTTTTGAACCATATCCTACTTGTGTAGAATACGCCGCAAAACATTTATTGTCCGGAAGTACAATGATGCGATCGCAATCACTCGGAGGAGTTATGGCACTATTAGCGTACCCGCTATAATCTTCGTTTTTCCAAGGATCTACTGTCTTCTCAAAGATGATCTGCGTGATATGCTCATCGTAAAAAGCACCCTCGCCAAGTGTTGCTACGCTGGCAGGAATGATAACCTTAGCATCTACTCCATCAGCAAAGCAGTTCTTGAAGCACTGATAGCCAATGGTTGTTAAGCCTTCCGGCAGCTCAAACACGACGCCTTCCGGAGAACCGGCCAGTCGCATGACCTTCAAAGATCTGCAATCCGTGAATACGGAAGCGCCGTCCGAATTACCAAGACTTGTCAATGTATTGGAGAAAATAAACGTTTCCAAAGACTTGCAATCACCAAACGCAAATTTACCGATGACCGTTACCTGAGTATTGGACAGGTCAACCGATGCCACCGGAGAGTGCATAAATGCCTGATTGTCGATCTTCTCCAGATTGGTTGCATTGCTGAAATCGACAGCAACAACTCTTTTTCCATTAAAAGCATTTTGACCGATACTTGTCACCGCTACGCCACCAATTTCCGCAGGAATGGTAACGGAAAGGGGCTTATCCTTATTTTCGGCAAGCCAATCCGCATCAATGCCCGTGATCACGCCGTTAGCTTTATCAAAAAACAACTTATCCGTGGGAACAGCAATCGGCGTGTCCTCTGCCGCGGGCGCGGCCAGCAGCATGGGCACAGCCTCCACAGGGGCGGCCTCTTCCTCTTCCACGCCCGCAACAGGCGCCAGCACAACTTCGCCGTCTTCCGCCTCTCCCGGCGCGTCCATCGCCAGCATGCTGACAGGAAGCAAAGTCAGCACCATGGTGGCTGCCAGCAACCATGTCAAAAACAACTTGCCGAACTTCTTCTCTCTCATAAAAAAATCCTCCCTCTTGTCCCTGTGGACCCGAGGAAGGAGAGTTCTCCGTCTTAGGCAGCCCGGCTGTCGTGCGGCTTGCGCCGTTTAGACCCGTGGCTTTGCGACACCGGCTTTCGCCGGCTATGCCTTTTTCTGTACGCTTTGCCCCACTTTCGCGAGCCGCACAGATCATTCGATTGATAAATTTATTATAGCACTCAAAAAATAATCTTCAAGCGGAATCCCGTCGAATTTTGTCGGCAGTAAAACTTTTAATACCTGTTGAGTTTTGTCACGTTTCAGAAATACCTTGCAGTTTAATCGGTTTTATGACAGAACAGGAGGGGCGGATCGCTCCGCCCCCTGTCCTCTCTCAATCTCGTCTCTCTCGTTCACTTGCAGTACTGGCGCAGATCATAGCACAGGCGCTCGGCCTCCTGCTCGCCGCGGGCGACGATCGCCACGGCGTCGTTGCCGGAGATGCAGCCGAGCATATCGGGCAGCTTCATCGCGTCGATAGCCGCGCCCGCCGCATCGGCGAGCCCCGGCAGCGTCTTGAGCAGCACAACGATCCCCGCGTAGTCCACGCCCACGCTGCACTCATTCAAAATGAGCTTCAGGCGCTTCGTGTTGTCGATGTGGTCGGCCTTGTTCGAAACAGCATAGCGGCTGCGTCCGCCGCCGAGCGGCTCTTTGTAAAGATACAGCTCCTTGATGTCACGCGAGACGGTCGTCTGCTTGCTCTCGATGCCGCACTCGGCGAGACGCGCGATGAGCTCCTCCTGCGTCTCGATATTGTACTTTTCGATCAGCTCCAGGATCTTCTCTTGTCGCTTGCTCTTCATGGCTCTCTCCCATTTTCCTCCGTCCGGCCAGCTGCCGGCGCGGATGAGCTCTTCTCTCTTCTTTCTTCTCTCGTTCTGCGGTGGAATTTTTTACAGGTCGTCGCGGTTGACGGGGCAGGACATGCAGCGCGGGCCACCGCGGCCGCGCGACAGCTCGGCAGACGGCACGGTCAGCACGTCGAGGCCGTGCTTTGCGAGCAAGTCGTTCGTCACATAGTTGCGCTCATAGGTGATGACGCGGCCCGGCGCGATACACAGCGTGTTCGAGCCGTCGTTCCACTGCTCGCGCTGCGCGGCCATCAGGTCGCCGCCGCCGCAGCGGATCAGGTCGACCGCGGGCAGCTTGAGCTCGAGGGCCAGAATGTCCTTGAGCTCTTCCTTGATCGCGCCGAAGCGGAGCTCGCCGTGCTCGTCGAGCGTCATCTCATAAACGCTCAGCGGGCCCTCGATCTCGGGATGGATGGTGAACTTGTCGTAGTCGACCATCGTGAAAACCGTGTCGAGGTGCATGAACGCGCGCGTCTCGGGAATATCGAAGGCGAGCACCTTCTTAAAGTCGGAATTTTGCAGAAGATTGCGCGCAAACGTCTCCGCGCCGGAGACCGTCGTGCGCTCGGACAGGCCGATGGCCACGATGTCCTTCGACAGCACGAGCACGTCGCCGCCCTCGATGGAATAGCTGTCGGACAGGTCGTACCACATCTTGTTGTCCTGCGTGGCAAAGTCGCGGTTGTAGAGGAACATGTACTTTAAGAGCAGACTCTCGCGTTTGCGCGCAGGGGTATGCATGCGGTGGATGTTGATGCCCTCGCCCACGCAGGCGCCGGGGTCGCGGGTGAAGTACAGGTTCGGCATCGGGTCGGAGACGAACGGATAGTCGTCGTCGACTAAGTCCATCAGCGACGTCGGCTGCTTGGTGGCGACCTCGCAGCGCTTGATGCCCGCGATCATCTTCGTCACCATCTGCTTGGGCGGCATGTCGAGAAGTAAGCTCGTCATGCTCGCGCGCAGTCCCTTGGCGTGAATTTTGCTGATGTTCAAAAAGTCGTTGACGAGCTGGATCTGGCGCGCGGGGTCGGCGATGGCCTTGGCGACCTCGTCGACATAGTAGATGACCTCGACGCCGTTTTCGCGCAGGACCTCGGCAAAGCGGTCGTGCTCCTCCTGGGCGACCTTTAAGTACGGGATGTCGTCAAACAGCAGGCGCTCGAGCGTCGCGGGCGTCAGCGATTCCAGCTCCTCGCCGGGGCGGTGCAGCAGCACCTTGTTGAGCTTTCCGATCTCGGAAAAGTTATGGATGCCTGAATACATAAGTCGTGCTCCCTTTCCCGGGATGCCGGCGGCTCTCTCATCGACCGCCCGTACACCCCGACCTGTTTTCCCTGTCCGTGCCGCCGGAGCTCCCCGACGGTCCGCGGATCGTTTTACCGTTATTACGCAGTAAAGTATACACTTTCAAAAGGCGCTTGTGATGTATCAGTGCTTTTGCCATTTCGTGTGCCAGTCATTCCTCCAGCTCTTCTTCCAGCGCTTTGCGCAATACGTCCATGCCCTGCCCCAGCCGCTCATAGGATTCATAGGAGTAGTTGATGCGGATATGGTCGCGCCCGCCGTTCTTGCAGGGGTAAAAAACGTGTCCGGGGATCAGCGTGACGCCCATGTTGTAGGCCCTGCGGATAAAGCGCTTGCTGTCCACCCCGTCCGGCAGCCTGCACCAGACATATACGCCGCCTCTCGGCTTTGTATAACTCACGCCGAGCGGCGCAAGCTCGTCGAGCTTTTGGCATACCAAGTCTCGATTCGTGCGGTAGACGTCGCGAAATTTCAAAAGCGACGTGTAGTAAATGCCGTCGTCAAGGTACATGCCGAGGAGCTTTTGCGTCATCCAGTCCGAGGCCATCAGCCGCACGGAGACGAGATAGCTCAGTGCGCGGATCAGATCGCGGTTGCCCGTGACGAAGGCAAGGCTCAGCCCCGGGATGAACGTGAGCGAGAACGAATAGATGTAAATAACATTTCCCGTCGTGTCGAAGGCCTTGATCGGCGGGAGCTTATCGCCGTCGTAGACGAGTTCGCTCGCCGCGTCCTCCTCCACGATCGGCACGCGGTAGCGGTTCGAGAGCTCAACGATCTTCTTGCGCCGCTCGAGCGACAAAATGTTTCCCGTCGGGTCGTGGTAGCTCGAATTGACGAAGATGAGCCGCGGGCGCGTCTGCGTGAGTAAGCTTTCGAGCACCTCGCAGTTCATGCCGTTCTCGTCGACGGGAACGGTCAGTATCTTCGCGCCCGCAAGCTCCATCACGCGGTACATGTCCGGGTGCACCGGCTCTTCCATCACCACGCTGTCGCCGGGCTTGACGAGCAGCGTCACGATAAAGTCGAGCGCCTGATTCGTCTCCGAGAGGATCTGAATTTCGCCCGAGGACGCCTTCACGCCCTTCGTGCCGAGAAAGGCCACGAGCTTCTGCCGCAGGAATTTATCGCCCTTATAGGGGCTGAAAAAATACTGGCACGGGCCGCTGCCCGTGAGCAGCGCCGCGATATCGCCCGCAACGCGCTCGGACGTGTACACCTCGCGCGAGGCGACGCCACTGCCGAGGGAATAGTGGCTCTCGTCCGTAAAGCGCTGGAACAGGTCGTCAAATGTCTTTTCCATGTCGAGGTACTTTTCCGCCACCTCGCTGACCCAGTTGACGCGGCCGGGCTGCGCGCCCTCGCCGCCCCTTTCGTCCTGCGCGTCATTTTCGTCGTTTGCCGCGGCCACGATGTAGCCCACGCCCTGGCGCGACTCGATCCACGCGTCGCTCTTGAGCTCGCTGTAGGCCTTGACCACGGTGTTGCGGTGCACATCCAAGATCTGCGCGAGCGCGCGCTCGCTCGGCAGCGCGCTCCCGCGGGGCAGCGCGCCGCTGATGATCTGCGACTTGATCTGGTCGGCGATCTGCAGATAGACCGGCACCTTCGAAAACTTGTCGATGCTGACTTTCATGTACTTCTCTTCTCCCTCTCGCCGGCAGGCCGCGCTCTCACCCGCAGCCGTCGGAATTTGCGTTGGTCTCGCAGAGGTCTCTCTGTTCGCATTTTACCACATAACCGTGTGCGTTGTACAGTTATTTTTGTGCATATGACATAAAATCCAAAAAGAAAGAGCCAAGGCATCCCTATGAGATGCCTCGACTCTTTCAGGTCAGCAACCTGAGTAAGGGAAAAGAAGCTTTTCCTTTTTAGAACAGCAGATGCGCGATGGGGCAGACGATCAGCAGGCTGATGATGGTGCGCTCCAGGAAGATGACGAACAGCTCCCAGATGTTGAGAGGAAGCTTGGAGCCGAGGATCAGGCCGCCGACCTCGGAGAGGTAAAGCACCTGCGTGACGGAGACGACCGCGACAATAAACTTGGCCATCTGGCTGGTGCACTCCGCGATCAGGACGGCGGGGGTGAGCATATCGGTGAAGCCGACGATCATCGTGGAGGCGACTGCATTCGCTTCGGGCACCTGAAGAAGCTGGAGCAGGGGGCGGAACGGGATGCCGAGCCATTCAAAGATCGGCGTGTAGTTGGCAAGGATCAGAGCGACAGTACCGATGGCCATGACGGAGGGCAGAACGCCGAACCACATGCTGCAGGCGTTCTTGGCGCCGCTCTTGAAGAATTCACCGATGCCCTTGTGCTCGGCAACGCGCTTCATGGCGAGGTCCATGCCGTACTCAACGTTGCTCTTGTAGCCCTCGGGGAGGGTGTCGGGAGCGGCCTTGCCTTCGACTAAGTACGTGTTGGGCTTTTTGCGCAGGGGGTAGAGGTAGGGACACACGATCGCGCAGACGATACCGACGAAGCAGACGATCAGGTAGTAGATGCCGAAGTAATCGAGCAGCCCCACCGTATCGAGAACGACGAGGGTAAACGTGATGGAAACAGCGGAGAACAGCGTGGCGATGATGCTTGCTTCCTTGGCGGAATAGTAGCCGCCCTCATACTGGTTGCAGGTAAGCATAACGCCGAGCGTACCGTCGCCGATCCAGGAGGTGATGCAGTCGACCGCCGCGCGGCCGGGGACCTTGAACAGGGGGCGCATGACCTTGGTGAGCAGCGCGCCGACGAACTCCAGCAGGCCGAAGTCGAGCAGCAGCGGCAGCAGCAGGGCCGCGATGACGAAGATGATAACGAGCGTGGTGAGCAGGTCATAGAGGACGAAGCCGCCCTGACCGCCGCCGGTGATCATACCGATGAGACCCACGTCTTCCTCGCCGACACCCAGATAGGTGAGCCACACGAAGATGACCGCGAGCACGCGGAGCACGACCCAGATGGGTTTGCAGGCGAAGCATTCCTTCATGATGTCGCTATTCATAATGAATTTGGGTTTTGCCAGCGCAATGAGGGACATCACCGCGGAAACGGTGAGGATCAGCACGCACAGCAGCGGCAGGAAGCCGCCGATGTAGCCCGAGATGATGTCGGCAAGGATCTTGACCACAACGGTCCAATCGCCGTCAGCATTCTTCACCGGGATCATAAACAGGATGATACCAGTGATCGACGGGATGATGAACAGAGCTTTCAGTTTCGCGTTACTTTTGGTTTCCATTCTCTCTCCTCCTTCATATTGGCAAGTCGGGCCGGAAGGCGGTCTCTCTCATAGCCGCTTCCCCGGCAGACAGCTCTTGCCTTTACTTTATACGAATTCAGCAGTAAAGCAAGTGCCAGCAACGTTCTCAATTTGTATACCAGCAATAAATTTCTCCATTTTGTCATTCACTTTTTTGTCGAACCTGTATGTATCTTTTTTGCTTTTTGGGAAAAAGCCCATTTTCCCTTGCCGTTTCAGGGATTTTGGAGAAGAAAAAGGGAGACGCGATACGCGTCTCCCTCCCGTTTGCTTTATTGCAAGTTTTCAACGTCCTTCTTGCCGACCGCCATGCGCTTCCATTGCTCAGGAAGGCCCGGCGCGATGAGCGGGAACAGATTTTCCGTGTCCGACGTCGGCTGGATGTTATAGGTGCCGTACTTGTTGACAAGATCGGCGCAGTCGTCCGGCTGGCCGAAGCGCGCCTTGAGCATCGGTGCCAGGTCATACGGCATGCCGGGGTCTTTTCGCGGCATAAAAATCACCTCCGGACTTAGTATGTCCGGAGGCGGCAGATTTTTTCGATTTGTCTCGCTCACGCGCGCAGCGTTTTGGGGTACACGCCCGCGTCGTGTAATTTCTGAAGCTCGCGCTGCACCATTTCCTTATCCTCGTGATACGTCATGCCGAACCAGCGCGCGCTCGAGCGCAGAACGGAGACACTGAGCTCGCCGCGGTCGATGAGTTCGCCGATCAGGCTCGGCAGCAGGCACTCTTTTTTGAGCTCTCCGTCGGGCAGCGCGCGGAGGAAATCCTTAAAATACGCGTCCAGCTTTTCAAACAGCCACGGCGTAAAGCCCCAGAAGTTCATCGAGACCGGCGTCTCGGGCGCGTAGACCGGGCCGTCGCCGTTTTCCTGAATGTCGCGGATCTTGCCGTCGTCGCAGGGCTTTAGGTGGAACGTTTCGACCACGCGGTCGAGCATCCCCTGTTCGTTCACATGGCACACACCGCGCGTGACCGTGCCGTGCTCGCTCACGGTGTTGCAGAGGTCGTATCCGACCATCGTGCCCTCGCCGCTTTCGGCGAGCTTTGAGAGCTCTGCGTAGATCGTCTTGAACGCGTCCACGCCGTAATAGTCGTCGGCGTTGATAACGACGAACGGCTCGTGCACAAATTCGCGCGCGCATAAAAGCGCGTGCACCGTGCCGAACGGCTTGACGCGATCAGACGGCACCGTGTAAAAATCGGGCACGCTCGAAAAATCCTGATACGCATAGCAGACCTCGACATTGTCCCCGTCCGCCGTTTTGCGCGCGGCAAGGTGATGTCCGACCATGTTCTCCATCAAGTCGCGCATGTCGGGCTTGATGATGAAGACCACCTTCGTAAAGCCCGCGCGCAGCGCGTCGAAAATGGAGTATTCCATCAAAATTTCGCCGTTCGGGCCGATGCCGTCCACCTGCTTATTGCCGCCGTAGCGCGAGCCCATGCCCGCCGCCATAATGACCAGCGCTGCTTTCATAAAAACAAAACTCCTCTCAAAGTTCTCGATCTCTTTTTCTCCGGGCGCGCACTGCGCGCTCATCTTCGCCCATCATAGCGTATCCGAACCGGCATTGCAACCGTCTTTTTCGTCTCTTGTCTTTTGCCGCAGGCGTGTTATACTGGTGTAACTATTTCTTAACACCGAGGTCACACCATGGAAGGATTTCTGCACGCGGTCTCTTCCGTCACCATCATCCTGCTGCTGACGGCGACGGGCTATCTCTGCGCGGCCAGGCGCTGGATGGGCCCGCAGGCCAAGGCCTTTATCGGCAAGTTCACGCTCTCTGTCGCCATCCCCTGCATGTCGGTCTACGGGCTGACGAATAACCTGACCCGTGATCTTCTGGTTCAGTCGGGCAGCTTTCTGCTCGTGCCGCTGCTCGGCACCGTGGTCATCACGATCCTGTCACTGCTCGTCGGCAGGCTCTTGAAGCTGCCGCGCAAAAAGCTCGGCGTTTTTATGATGATGTGCTCGGTGTCGAACGCCATCTTCGTCGGCCTTGCGATGTGCACCGAGCTCTTTGGCGACACCTGCACGCCCTACGTCATGCTCTACTACCTCGTCAACACCAGCTTTGTCCAGCTGCTGTTTCTCTCGCTTGTGCGCTGGTCGGGCGAGAGCCGCGGCTTTGACCTCAAGATGCTCCAGAAATTCCTGACCACGCCCGCCGTCATCGCCGTTTTCGTCGGCCTCGCGCTCGTGTGGTTTGAAGTGAGGCTCCCCTCGCTCGTGATGAGCTACTGCCGCTATATGAACAACCTCGTCACGCCGCTGGCGCTGCTGCTCACGGGCTATATCATCCACGACATCGGGCTCAAAAATGTCCGGCTCGACCGCGACTTAGGCATCGCGATGGTCTTCCGCTTCCTGCTCGCGCCCGCCCTCTCGGTCGCGCTGTGCAGGGCGTTCGGCGTGACGGACCTTGCTCACGACGTGCTCATCGTCGAAACGGCGATGCCGGTCGTGACGCAGACGGTCGTCGCCGCCGCGGAATACGGCGCGGACGAGGAATTCGCCGCGCAGGGCGCGGCGCTCTCCACGATCGCGTGCTTTGTCGTGATTCCTGTGCTGATGCTGATTTTGTAATCAAAAAAGTGGCAAAGCCACTTTTTTGAGAAGGTTTCGCTGCGTTCTGTGCCTCGATTGTCCGCTAAAAGCGGACAATTCGACCTTACACCGTTGCGGCACTACGATTCCCGCGCCCTTGCAGGCGCGCCAATCGTGCCGCTTCCTCGAAACCGACTTGCTGTTTCCGCCGCTGGCGGCACTTCGCCGGTTTCCACTTCGCGCAAAGAGTTTTCTGCCAGAAGGTGAATTGCCCCGCAGCGGGCAAGAGAAGCCCCTCTGGAG
>ENA-OPRV01001165-OPRV01001165.1-human-gut-metagenome-genome-assembly--contig:-NODE-1165-length-14562-cov-6.071414_pt1 | contig 14562 bp, 10 predicted proteins | sample MGYA00241896_ERZ501886 | MGnify/ENA primary metagenome ERZ501886 (study PRJEB25962, sample SAMEA2042452) | human gut metagenome | biome: human gut; feature: human-associated habitat; material: faeces... | reverse complement strand
CAAGGGAGGGGACTTCGTCCCGTTTCATTCTCCCTTGCAGGGTGCAGGGACAGCGCCCCTGCTGGGGTCAAGGGGCAAAGCCCCCTGGGTCTTCCAACGCCCTTGTCACCCGAACGGCGGCGGGGGGAATAGCGGCAAATCCGGACAAGTCGGCGCAGGGCTGCCGCACGCTTCCCATCGCGTCATGTAGGCTTCGACAAGCAGTTCAATCGTGCAATCAAACACAGGGGGACGGCAGCCATCCGCACACACAGGCGCGCCGCCGTCAATCAGCCGAACGCACGGAAGCACCATCATCTGGTTGCGCCAGCATTCCGCCTGCACACAGCGAATCGGCAGCGCAACATCCGTCGTCAGCACACTTTCGCCGCGCAAAACCTGCCCGCACTCCGCCTGCACTTGGCAAACAACCGGAATATTCACCCGCAGAAGGCACGGCGCGGGTCGAGACGGTCGGCATCCGCGGCAGCCGCACGGGCGCGGTTCTTGGTACGGCGCAATCTCCCAATCCGCGTCACCGCACGCCGTAACGCCGACGAGCTGCAGCCGCCCGTTCGCATCCTCCGGCAAACCGCCGACGTACAGCGCCACACACGCGCGGCGCTGCCACTCCCGCCCGCTGGCGAGGATTCGCGGCAATAAAACGCCCTTCTGCATCGGCGGACAAGACGGGCAAGCGGGGGTCGGCGGGCAAGGCGGTCTGGACGGGCAAGGCACTTGCGGCGGCATGGGACGGCAGCAATTCGGACGCTGATTCATGGCGATTCCTCCCATCGTGTGAGCTGTTCACTCCCAGCATATGCGCGGCGGGAAAATCGGGCACAAAAAAACCCGGCACGAAGCCGGGAATTTTGCGATTAGTTCAGGGATTCGGTCTCGTTCTCGATGGTCACATCTTCCACCGAGCGAATCGCCCAGCGCGCAACAACCATCGTCTGGTCGCCCTTGCCGACGCTCAGGGTGATGGTGTCGTCCTTGATGCTCTCGATGGTGGCGTAGATGCCGCCGATGGTGCACACGCGGTCGCCCTTCTTCAGGGACGCGAGCATGTCCTGCTCCTTCTTGCGGCGCTTCTTCTCGGGGCGAATCATCATGAAGTACATCAGGACGAAAACCAGCAGCAGCGGCAGAAGGCTGAAGAGAATACCGACAATGCCGCCAGCGGCAGAATCAGTGGTGACGGCGGCAGGGTCGGCCGCACCGGTGGTGGTGGTGGTTTCCGCGACGGCGGTGGCGATGCCCAAAAGCTTGGTCAGAAATTCCATGCGAATTAGCTCCTTTCGGTAATCCGGAATACTCTATCTATTGTAGCATATTTTTTCGCGCTTCACAAGAGGGGAAAACGGCCTTTTGCGCCATTCACAGAAATTTTGCATGACGGCATCAAGCATTTTTCCGCGAAGCTGCGCTTTCAGGCGCAAATTTGCATCTTTGGGGCACGGAATTGTAAAACTTGCGCATATTCGCTTGCAACAGGTGTTTTTTTTGATATAATGGTAATGGAATGCTGAAAAGCGCACAAACGAATGTCAAGGAGGCTGACGAATGAAGAAGCTGCTTGCGATTCTGCTGACGCTGGCGATGCTGGTGCCGATGTGTGGTTTTGCGGAGGAAAGTGCGCCCGGCGCGACAAGGACAGTCATTTTCCTGAAAGACTTCAATGCGAAGGTGATGGGGGCGGACATCGACGAAGCGGAGGAAAAAGCCGTAAATGACTTTCTGGATGCCCTGCGGGTGATAGTCTATCAGCAGGGGACAACGTCAGCCGCCTATGAGGTGACGCTGAACGACCAGCCTATTGTCGATTATGCCGTGCAGTTCAGCGGCGCGGATGTCTATGTCAGCAGTGACCTGCTGGGCGAGACGCTGTATCTGAACCTTGACGAGGACATGCAGCATTTCGGGGAGCTGGTGTACCGCCAGCAGCTCAGCCAGCGCGGTCTTACGGCGGAAGTCATCAACGAGACGGTATCCTCTGGGTACTATGCGGAGCAGATTGCGCAGATGGGACAGATGGGCGCAATGACGGCGAAGGTACTCAAAAATCCCCTCTTCACGGAAAACGTGCAGGCGGAAGAAGTGCTGAATAGCCTTGCGGCGATTGACTTTACGGAGATGCAGCGCCGCTTGGCGGAATATCAGCCGTCCATGACGATTGACCCTGTGACGGAGCAGCTCGAAGGCTGTGACCCGGCGATACAGGTGTGTACGTTCACGCTGACGAACGAACAGCTGGTCAATCGGCTGGCGATTCTGCTGGAAACGGCGATGCAAGTGCCTGTCGTCCAGAACTTCGCGGATTTGGCGGCGGATTATGACAATCTGATGCAGTTCATGTCGCAGACGACGACGGAAGAGTATGTGCCGCAGGAAATCGACTGGGCGGCGCAGGTACGTCAGCAGAAGATGCTGTACAGCGACGCGCAGGTGACGATGTACACGGATGCGCAGGGGCAGCTTGACAAGCTGATTGTGAACTATTCCGCGCTCCCGGACTGGGCGGAAAGAATGTCCGAGGTGGAGCCGACCGAGGGAATCCTGAAGCCCGTCACGTTCACGCTGAACCGGAACACTCTGGCGGACGGCTTGCAGTACGACTGGACGCTGGAAAAGGAAGAGAACAGCACGACGGGACGCCTCACCATCGGTGAAAAGAATGCCGAACTGGTGCTTATGCCGGATGACCAGACGCAGACGACGATTTCGCTGACGGTTGAGCCGAACCGCAGGGGCGGGAAGGTTGATGTAGAGGTGCGCACGACCTCCGAAGCGAACGGCACGGACAGCGGCATACAATTCGGCGTGTTTACGTCTGGTTCGAGCAGCAGTGTATATCGGGAGTCGAGAATTCGGCTCTTGTCTGGCGGTGAAGTCGGCTTGACCATCTAACCGACGACCTTTTCGTGCAAACCGCGCCCCCTGCTGTCCGACGGCGACGTGTTGGATTTGGGCGAAATCAGCAGCGCGCGCTTCAACGCCTACATGCTGACCTTGGCGACGAGCATTTCGAAGATTCTGCCGCGCATCCTGATGAATCTGCCGAACAGCGTGCGGCAGATCATGGACGGTACGACGACGCTGCCGAGCAGCACCATCATTTTGGATAACGCCGACTAACATCAACCGAAAGCATCACTGCCCCGCAGTGTTCGCTATAAAGAAAAAGGGAAACCAAATAACAAGGAGGAAACCCCATGAAGAAACTGCTTGCGGTACTGCTCAGCATCATGATGCTGGCGATGCCCCTGACCTCGATGGCGGAAAACAGCGTGTGGAACAATGCCGCGCGTCAGGAAACCACCATTACCATCCACGACCTGAACGCTGACCTCGTGGCGGCGCTGGGCGGGGATGACACCGCGATGGCTGCCATCAACGACCTGCTGGCGGCGCTGTCCCTGACCGGCTATCAGCAGGGCGACGAAGCTGGCTTTGACCTCAACCTGAGCGGCAAGAGCGTGCTGGGTATGGCATCGCTGACGACTGCTGCGGAAGAAAACCAGCTGATGTATGTGTCCAGCGCGCTGCTGGGCGGCGTGATTGCTGTGAACAGCAAGGACGTGGAAGCCATCAAGGAAAAAGCCCTCCGCGCGACGATGAAGATGTCCGGTCAGAGCGACGAGGAGATCGACAAGGCGATTGAAGAATCGAAGGAACAGCTGAGCGGCAATGCGGAATACACCGCCCTGATGGAAGCATCGGCGAATCTGAGCAGCATGACGGAAGAGCAGCTCATGGAAGAACTGACGCAGGCGGACACCACGGCGTTCATGACCATGATGAACGAAATACTGTCCGGTGCAGAAATGGCAGAAGTGACCGAGCAGCCCGGCGACTGCGACGCGGCGAAGAGCTACGTCAAAGTCACCGTTCCGCCGGAAAAGATTGCCGAGATGACGAAAGCCCTGCTGGAAATGATCCACAGCGTTCCGAGCATCGGCGCCTACATGGATGCGTTTTTTTCCGCTGCTGACACGAGCTGGGACGACCTGCTGAAAGAGCTTGATGAAGCAGATCTCTATGCGGATGACATCGTTTACGAATACTGGATGACTGAGGCAGGCGAGCTGGTTCGCATGACGGCTTCGGTGAAGATCAACAACGGCGGCGAAGAACCCTTGCCGATCTCCTTCACGATGACCCGCAACACGGCGGACGGCGTGGCGACGTGGCTTGTGACCATCAAGAGCGCGGAAGATACCGCGGCGACGCTGACCTTCGCAGGCGACTTGGAGAACTTCACGGCGAACCTGACCGCCTATGCTGGCGAAGACACCGTTGAAATCAACGTCAGCGGCAAGGGCGTCGGCACGGACAGCAGCGTTGTTGATGTGGAAATCAAGGAAACGGTGGACGGTGTCGAGCAGGGCTTCGGCGTTGTGGTGACGACCGCTACGACGATGGACGGCGAACAGGGCGTCCGCAAGGTGGATGTGCTGGTGCGCTTCATGGGTCTGGACGTTGTGACCATCACGGCGGAAACCCGCACCTGCGACGCGAAGGACGCGCTGGACGTGAGCAAGGCGCAGGATTTGGGCGCGATGACGGACAGTGAGTTCCAGACGTGGTTCGTCAAGGTGATGAACAACCTGCAGAACCTGCCCATGACCCTGCTGATGAGTCTGCCGGAGAGCATGCTGACCCTGCTGATGGGCGGCAGCAACTGATACGATTTCCTGCATTCGCCTGTGCCATCTGCTTGCGCCTTTCCCATGCTGGCGTTTGCGTTAGCCAGAACGAATCATTTGCGGTGCATCTCGGCGCATTCTCATTTGGAAATAGTATCCGCATGGGAGGCTGACTGAAAAAGTCAGCCTTCTTTTCTATTGCCGGAACATGCTGATTTTCGACCAGAAAAGCAATCCAATTGTAAAAATATGCGCGGAATGGTTGACAAGTCGGGCGGATTGCTTTACCATAGTACATGGATTATTCTGTGACTTTACTCCGCACGGCTTGCGGATGATTCAGATGGAGGAACAGGCAAGATGAGGATGCTTGGCAAGCGATTTCTGTCACTCCTGCTCACGCTGGGAATGCTGCTGATGCTGCTTCCCGCGGCTGCGGCGTCGGAGCTGACGATGCTGCAAGTGGATTTTCTGGGCATGTATGCCACAAGCGCGGGAACGTATGAATCCCGGAAATTCACGGGCGATTTTACTGTCATGCAGAACGGGGAGGCGGTCGGCACGATTCGCCTGACCGACTTCGGCAGCGACCCGATTTCCGTCCCCGGCACGGGCAATGTGCAGCTTGTCCCGGTGGCGGAAACAATGCCGGAGGATGCCGTTATGGCGGCGAGCTACACCGTGTCGATTGTCGATGGACGGCTGAACAAAGCGGTCATTGCTGTGCTGACGGACACGGGTCTGTTCACCGTGCACACGGAGAGCAGCTCCTCTTTTGACCTGATTAACGAGCGCGGCGAGACGATTCTCTCCTTCGACACCGACAGCCGGGGCGACTATGCCCTGCCGGCGGCGATTCATACGGGGCTGTATACCCTGCGAATGACGAAGGCTTCGCTGGCCATTGAAAGCTGGCGCGACAAGATTATCAACATTGAGCGCTACACGGGTGCGGATTCCGTGACGAAGGTGAACGCTTCCTATTACTATGTGCCGCCGACGATGGCGCCGACCGCCACGCCTGAACCCACGCCTACGCCGACGCCCACCCCGACACCTACACCGACGGCAACGCCTACGCCAACGGCAACGGCAACACCTACGCCGACCCCGACGGCGACCCCGACCTTAGCGCCGACGGAAGCGCCGACCGAAAATCCGACCGAGAATCCGACGGAGGAACCCACGGAAGAGCCGACGCCAACCCCGACGGCGACCCCCACCCCGAGCCCGACGCCCACGCCGAGCCCGACGCCTACGCCTACGCCGACCCCCACCCCTGAACCAGTGGACGGCACGCTGACGATGCTCATGCGCGGCGTGAACGCGGCAGTGGCGTACCAGATTGTCAGCGAGGACGGCAAAACGACCCGCACGGGCTACCTGACTGATGGCGAGACGGTGGAGGAAGCCGACCTCTTCCACGGGACATACGCCGTCACGGTGACGCTGCCGGAAGGCACGCTGCTGACGGGCGTGAACGGCTGGCCGAACCTGCAGAAGGGTCAGGCACAGTGGCTGGTGAACATTCAGGCGATGCAGACCAGCCGTTATGAACTGGATCTGACGCTCAGCGGCGGCATGACCGGCAGCATCGACGACCTGTCTGCCCCGGCGGAAGTGACGATTTCCGGCCAGCGGATGAGCGAACAGATGACGGTCAGCGGCGCGTTTGCGCTGAACGACCTGTATCCTGATACTTATCAGATTACGGCAGCCCTGCCGCGCGGCCTGTATGACACCGAGGGCTGGACGCTCAGCACGACCGATACGGGCGTGATGGCGAGCATTCTGGTGGAAATCGGCGCGGGCGAAACCGTTGTGCTGCCGGCGCTGGCGAACCATGCCACCGGCGACGCTTCCGGCGTGGTGCTGGGGCTGGACGGTCAGCCGATGAGCGGCGTGCAGGTGCAGCTGGTCAATCAGGCGGGCGAAGTCGCGGCGGAAGCGGTGACGGATGAAAACGGCGCCTGGCAGGCGGAGTTCCTCGAATACGGGACGTACGTCGTCCGCTATGACGCGGGCGTGACCCTTGCTAACGGTGCGCTCGTCATCAGCGACGAACCCGCGACTGTGACCGCGAAGGCGGCGAATCCGGCGGCGCTGACCATCCACGCCTTCCGCGACAACGATAACAACGGTTCACGCGGGAAGTACGAGGAAGGCGTGTCCGGCGCGACGATGAGCCTCATCACCGAAGTCAACGGCGTGGAGGTTGTTGTGGCATCCGGCGAAACGGACAAGAACGGTGAAGTGTCGCTGGCTGTCCCGGCGGGGACGTACGTCCTGCGCAGCGAGCTGCCCGCGGGCTTCGGCCATGGCGCGCACGGCAAAAATGTCAGCGCAAACATGTCCATCATGGATGAAACGACCGAACAAGTGCAAAGCAGCGTGCCGCTGACCCTCGAAGCCGGTTCTGTGACCGACGTGGGCGTCGGCGTGATGACGATGGCGGCGCTGCAGGGCCTTGTGTGGCTGGATGAAAACGACGACGGCGTATATCAGGACGGTGAACCCGGTCAGGCGGGCATCAAAATCCGCGCCGTCGGCGTGAAAAACGGCTTGGTGTACGAAACCGAGAGCGGCGAGGACGGCAAATTCTACATCGGTCAAATGCGCTACGGCACATACAATGTCGAATACAGCCTGCCGGACGGCTTGGTGTTTGCGCGCTACAGCCAGACGGGCGGTAATCGCCGCTCCATCATCACCAGCGAATTCAAGCGCTCCGAAACGGATCAGGTGATTCTTGAACGCGGTGACTTGGAGGCAGTCCTCCTTGGCGTGATGAAGGGCTCTAACATCAACGGCATCTGCTTCCTGGATGAAAACAACAACGGCGTGTATGACGAGGGCGAAAAGACGCTGGAAGGCGTGAAGGTCGTCCTGTACCGTCAGGCCATCGGCAAGGAGCTGCTGAACACCGTCTCCGACGAGAACGGGCGCTTCACCTTCGCCAACATCCGCGGCAGCACGTTCCGCGTCAAAGCGACGATTCCGCAGGGCTATGTGTACACCATCGCGGGCGATGGCGAGTACGGCAACCTGTTCGCGCCCGGCACTGACCGCCGCGAGTACACGATTTCCGACGTGGTGCTGGAGAATGACAGCGAGATGACGATGGCCATCGGCGCGATTACTTACGGCAGCATCTCCGGCACGGTGTATCTGGATGACGACTTCTCCGGCAGCCGGATGGACGCGGAAAAGATGGTCAACAACTTCACCGTCACCCTGACGGATGAAAACGGCAATACCCGCACGGCGAAAACGAACCGCAGCGGCGTGTATACCTTCGATGACCTTGCGCCGGGGCAGTACACCGTGAGCGCGACCGCGAACCGCGGCTTGGCGTTCACGCGCACGGGCGACGGCAATATCCTCCGCAACCTCTCCGGCGGCGCGGGCGAAAGCGAACCGGTGGCGCTGACAATGGGCGCGGATTTGACGGGTCTTGATATCGGCATGATTACCCCCGGCCATGTGTCCGGCATGGTGTTTGCCGACAAGAACGACAATGGTCTGCGCGACGCGGATGAAGGCGGCTTGCTCGGCGCGGTGGTCCACCTGATGGACGAAACCGGTGACGTGGCGACCCGCACCATCGGCGCGGATGGCAGCTTCCTGTTTGACGCGGTGCTGCCCGGAATGTACCGCCTGCGCTACGAGCTGCCGGGCGACGGCGTGTTTGCTCCCCTGACGGACGGCGGCAACACCATCGCGCCGGATTCCGACGGCACGACGGATTCCTTTACCATCAGCGTGGGCGAAGAAGTCACCGCGCCCCTGTGCGGCGCACTGGCTTTGGGCGACATTGAAGGCATGGTGTTTGCCGATCACAACGGCAACGGCGCGCAGGATGCAGACGAAGCGGCGCTTGCCGGCGTGACGCTGATTCTGACCCCCTCCCGCGAGGATTTGACGGAGCAGACCGTCCTCACCGATGCGACGGGTGCGTACAGCTTCACCGGGCTGCGGCCGGACACTTACACGCTGACCCTGCGCTTCCCGGAGGGCATGGTGCTCTCCAAGCTGGACGGCAATGTGACCCTGCCGCTGATGCACGGGCTGAACGAGCAGCAGGTGAACATCGAAATCGGGCTGGGCGAGGAATGGCTGAATCAGGCGCTTGGCGGCGTGATTCCGTCGAAGATGTCCGGTCAGGTTTGGGTGGATGAGAATGACAACGGGCGCATGGACGCGGGCGAAATCACCCCGGAAAACGAGACGCTGACCCTGCTGGATGAAACCGGCGCGGTGTTTGCGCAGGTGCAGACCGATGCGGAGGGGCGGTTCGCCATCGACGGCATTGCCCCCGGCGTGTACAGCCTTGCCTACGATCTCAAGGAAGGCACGCAGGCGGCGCGTCTGGGCGACAGCACCTTCACCACCGAGGGCAGTCAGCTCGTCATGACCGAGATTGAAATTAGCGAAAACAACAACTATACTGCTCCGATGCTGGGCTTGAAGATTGACACAAGCATCGGCGGCATGGTCTGGTGCGACAACGCGGGCGAGATTGCGCCCCTGTCCGGCGCGGAGGTTATCCTGCTGGACGAAAAGGGCAGCGAACTGCAAAACGCGACGACGGGCGAGGACGGCATCTACCGCTTTGACGGCTTGATGCCGGGCAACTACCGTCTGCGTGTGACGCTCCCGAACGGCTACGTCGTCGTAGAAAAGGACGACACGCGCCTCAAGGACGGGCAGAACATCAGCGTGATGACGACCTACACCGCCCGCGAGGGAGAGAGCGACCTGATTGCCCTGCGCATGAGTCAGCATCAGCTGGAACAGAATATTGGCGCGGTGCAGCCGGGCACGCTGGGCGACTTCTGCTGGCTTGACCTGAACGGCAACGGCCTGCAGGACGCGGGCGAACTCGGTCTGGGCGACATGCGCATCGAGCTGTGGCGCAACGATCAGCTCGTCGCGGAAACGACGACTGACGCGTACGGCTACTACACCTTTGAGAACCTGTATCCCGGCGTGTACACGCTCAAGCCCATCTACCCGGCGGAAGTTGTGCCGACGCGTATGCGCACGGATATTCCGCTGATTGCGTCGATTCTGGGCGAAAACGGCGAATCGAACCCGGTGCAGGTGACCTCCGCCAGTACGACCTACACGGCGGATTTGGGCTTCGTGCTGGTTGATGACGACGTGCTGCCGGCAAACTACGGCATCGGCGAAAAGCAGGACTGGACGAAGAAGTAAGGGACAATGCGGAATTGCGCATCCGCGGGGCGGGGTGCTGCGGGGGCGAAAGCTCTCGCGGTGCCCCGCTTTTTGTGAAGGGGGAGGGAAGCAAAGTCCGCTTTTACGGAAAGAATCAACTGTTTGTTTTTGTGAGAATTGAAAAGTAAATAAAAGTTACTTCACTCGCATTTCGTGAATAAAAATGGAAGCTGCTTCATTCTGAAATCCCAAATCCGCGCGAATCAACCGTTTTCCTGCGCGAAAGTGTATTGCAAAAGCGGCTTCCATTTGGTATCATAAATGTTACCAGATGTGGCTGTTCAATATGGAAAAAAAATCAGCCGAATCATGCTGGAAATGAAAGGACGGAAACAAATATGAAGAAACTCCTTGCTCTCCTGATGGCGCTCATGATGTGCTGCACCGCCTTTGCGTTCGCGGAGGAAGAAGCGGAAGTGCCGGCAGTTGAAATGAATGTCAGCTTCGAGGCGCAGACGGTTGCGCTTGGTGAAACGGGTCTGACGATGCAGATTCCGGCGGACTGGGCGGTTCAGGAAGTCCCCGCAGGCACGGAAAACGCCGAGAACATCCTGCTCTTCGCCGTCAACGCCGACCAGACGGTCAGCATTACGGCGCAGCTGTCCGCGATGAGCTTTGAAACGCTGCTGCAAGGCATTCAGGACGCGGGCGCGACGGAAGAAATGCTCGCTGAGCTGTATGTCAACGAAAACTATTGCCTGATGTACACGCCGGGCGACACCGTGCTGGCGCTGTACACCTTCCTTGATGACGAGACGGTTCTCGCCGTGACGTTCCAGGTTGCCAGCAAGGAAGTGGGCGACGCGCTGGAAAACATGCCGCTGGAGATCTTCGGCAGCTTGGCGGCAGCGGAGTAATTCACTTCGTTACCATGATGCAGGACGAATGAGCGTCCTGCATTTTTTGTGCGCAAAAATGAACAGGGACTTGCAGAAAAACTTGATAAATGCAACAACTTGGACGATAATATTCAAAATACACGAGAAAAACATAAAAAAAACACAGCTTGTGCAACAAAACACTTGATTTTCTCCATACAGTGTTGCATAATAAAGCATCGACACGGTGAAGCCGGTTGGCTTGGCGTGTCGATGAACAAGAAACGCAGGCAGACGCGGCAGCGCCCCTGCCGGGAAGGTGGAGCGGATGAATTCCAAGATGCTGTTTTATATCCTCAAGCGCGTGCTGCTGGCGCTGCTGACCATCTGGATTGTTATCACGGTGACGTTCTTCGTGATGCACTCGATTCCGGGTGGACCGTTCGCAAGTGAAAAGGCAATTTCCGCGGAAGCGCAGGCGGCGCTGGAGGCCAAGTACGGGCTGGACAAGCCGCTGGGCGAACAGTATGTGACGTATCTGCGCGACGTGGTGACGAAGCTGGACTTCGGGCCGAGCCTGAAGCAGCGCGGCCGTCAGGTCATCGACATTATTCTGGATGGCATGAAGACCTCCGCAAAGCTTGGGCTGATTGCGGCGTTCAGCGCGGCGATTGCCGGCATCGTCCTCGGCGCGCTGGCGGCGCTGCGGCGCAACACCGTGCTGGATAAGATTATCATGGTGATTACAACCGCGTTCGTGTCCATGCCGTCGTTCATTATGGGGTCATTCCTGCTGATAGTGTTCTCAGTCAAGTTAGGCTGGGTACCCGCGAACGGCGCGACGGCCGAAGGGTTGATCCTCCCGATTATCACCCTTGCGCTCTACCCGATGAGCTACATCACGCGCCTGACGCGCTCCTCCATGCTCGACGTGCTGGGGCAGGATTATATCCGCACCGCGCGCGCCAAGGGCGTTTCGGGCAAGAAAATTATCTTCGGTCACGCGCTGAAGAACTCGCTGATTCCGGTTATCACCTATTTCGGTCCGATGCTGGCGTTCATCGTCACCGGTTCGATGGTCGTCGAGCAGATTTTCGCCGTGCCGGGTATCGGCCGCCAGTTCGTATCCAGCATCACCAACCGCGACTACACCATGATTATGGGGACGACCATTTTCCTCGCCTCTTTAATCGTGATTATGAATCTGATCAGCGACCTGCTCTACAAGGTGGCTGATCCGCGCATTGATTACGAATAAGGAGGCATCTGCACCATGATGATGAACAAGAAAAAGCCCTTTAGCCTGCATCTGGATGTGGATTCCTTCATGCCCGCGACGGCGGAGGAAAAGGAAGTCATCTCCCGGATGCGGCCGTCCTCGACCTTTTTCCGCGACGGCGTGAAGCGCCTGCTGAAAAACAAGGTCGCGACCATCAGCCTGATTCTGATTGTGCTGATTACGCTGTCCTCCATCATCATCCCGATGTTCTGGCCATATTCGTATGACCAGATGCTGGGGCAGACGAAGGGTCGCCCGATGGACAATAGCTACAACAACCTCGCGCCGTTCCAGTACGGCAAGACGGAACTGAAGAAAATCGACAAAGGGGAATCTGTTTTCCCGCACATCTTCGGCACGGACGCGCACGGACGCGACTACTTCATCCGCGTCGTCTACGGGACACGCATTTCCCTCGCTGTCGGCTTCTTCGCCAGCATCATCGTGCTGGTGATTGGCATGATGATTGGCGCAGTCGCGGGATATTTCGGCGGCAGGGTGGACTTGTTCATCATGCGAATCGTCGATATTATCTACTCATTGCCGGACATGCTGGTCATCATCCTGCTGGCGGTCGTGCTGGGGCAGGTGCTGCATGTGGAAGGCACCATCTTAGAGAAAATCGGCTCGAACATCATCAGCATGTTCATCGTCTTTGGTCTGCTCTATTGGGTGGGCATGGCGCGCCTGATTCGCGGTCAGATTCTGTCCCTCCGCGAGCAGGAGTATGTGCTGTCTGCGCAGGCGACGGGCGCGAAGGCGCAGTGGATTATCCGCAAGCACCTTCTGCCGAACTGCATCAGCGTCGTGATTATTTCGACTGCGCTGCAAATTCCGAACGCGATTTTCACCGAAAGCTTCCTGTCCTTCCTGGGGCTGGGCGTCAACGCGCCGATGCCCTCGCTGGGCTCGCTGGCTTCTGATGCGCTCAACGGCATCTATTCCTACACCTATCGCTTGATTATCCCCGCCGTGGTCATCTGCCTCATCGTGCTGAGCCTGAACCTGTTCGGCGACGGCCTGCGCGACGCCTTTGACCCGAAGCTGAATGCGTGATGAAAGGAGCTGGACAAAATGGCATTGCTGGAAGTCAATGACCTGCATACATCCTTCTTCACCGACGCGGGCGAAGTCAAGGCGGTGGATGGCGTTTCGTTCCGCCTTGACCACGGCAAGGTGCTGGGCATCGTGGGCGAAAGCGGTTCGGGCAAGAGTGTCACGGCGTATTCCATCATGCAGATTCTTGCGCCGACGGGCAAAATCGTCAGCGGCAGCGTGAAATTCGACGGGCAGGAGCTGGTCGGCGCGGACGAGAAGCTGCTGCGCTCCGTGCGCGGCAACCGCATCTCGATTATCTTCCAGGACCCGATGACGTCTCTGAACCCGACTTACACCATTGGCCGGCAGCTGATGGAAGCAATTCTGCTGCACACCGACCGCAACCGCCATCAGGCGCGCGAACGCGCGGTGGAGATGCTGAAGCTGGTCAACGTCAACGAGCCGGAAAAGCGCATGAAGCAGTACCCGTTCGAGCTGTCGGGCGGTATGCGGCAGCGCGTAATGATTGCTATGGCGCTGGCGTGCGAGCCGGACATCCTGATTGCCGACGAGCCGACGACCGCGCTGGACGTGACGATTCAGGCGCAGATTCTTGATTTGATGCGCGATTTGCAGAAGAAGATGGGCATGGCGATTATCATGATTACGCACGACTTGGGCGTTGTCGCCCAGATGTGCGACGAGGTCATCGTCATGTACGCCGGGTCTATCTGCGAACAGGGGACGGCGGATGAAATCTTCTACAACCCGCGCCACGAGTACACAAAGGGCTTGATGCGCTCCATCCCGACGGCGGAGAACAACGGACAGCGCCTGGAGCCGATTACCGGTACGCCGATTGACCTGCTGAACATGCCCAAAGGCTGCCCGTTCGCGCCCCGCTGCGAGGCGGCGATGAAGATTTGCCTGAAAGAGAAGCCGGTTCGGATGCTCATCAATGACGACCATATGGCAACCTGCTGGATGAACGTCAAGAAGGGCGTGGAGGACGGCAGCATCACGGAGGAAGGAGGAGTGCCCTGTGTCTGAAGCGCAGATGCACCAGCCATTGCTGGAAGTCAAAGGACTGAAAGAATACTTTGACATCAACATGGGCTTCTTCCGCACCAAGCCGCTGAAGGCGGTCGATGATGTGTCCTTCACCATCAACAAGGGCGAAACGCTCGGTCTGGTGGGCGAATCCGGCTGCGGCAAGACGACTGTTGGGCGCACCATCCTCCAATTGTACAAGCCGACGGCGGGCGAAATCATTTACGATGGCAAGCCCGTCAAGACGAAAGCGGATTTGCAGAAGTTCCGCACGAAGGCGACGATGGTGTTCCAAGATCCGTACTCCTCGCTGAACCCGCGCATGACCGTGTCGGACATCGTGGGCGAACCGCTGGATGTGCACCACCTGTATTCCTCCAAGAAGGAGCGGGAGGAGCGCATTTTGCAGCTGCTGGGCTATGTCGGGCTGAACAGCGAACATGCCTCGCGTTACGCGCACGAGTTTTCCGGCGGTCAGCGGCAGCGCATCGGCATTGCCCGCGCGCTGGCG
>ENA-OPRV01001156-OPRV01001156.1-human-gut-metagenome-genome-assembly--contig:-NODE-1156-length-14684-cov-2.724725_pt1 | contig 14684 bp, 10 predicted proteins | sample MGYA00241896_ERZ501886 | MGnify/ENA primary metagenome ERZ501886 (study PRJEB25962, sample SAMEA2042452) | human gut metagenome | biome: human gut; feature: human-associated habitat; material: faeces... | reverse complement strand
AATTCAAATGACGATCCAAGTTGTGATGGATATGTTTCTTATATTCGTAAGGATGATAAAGTAAGTAAAAAAATCACTAAGTACCTATCTAAGAATTTATCTGATATAGATTGGAGTTATGATCGTGGTACCCTTACAACAGAATCTTATCCTTTGCATGTGGTTGATCTACAAAAAATTCCATCTATTCTTTTTGAAGCTGGTTTTATAACAAATCCTAATGAGCTTCAACAGTTAAAGGATAGTACAAATCAAAAGAAAATCGCAAAGGCTGTTGCGAAAGCTTTTGATAAATATATTACTGAAAATAAATAAAGAAAAAAACCGATATTTTAATCCTACATATCGGTTTTTATTATAGTTAAACATCCTTTTCTTTTAATGTATCTGGTAAAATTAATCTTACGGATTCAATACGATTTTTTTCTACTTTTAAGACTTTAATACGAATTCCATTTGGCAATATCGTTTCATCATTTGTCTGTGGCAAACGTCCTAATGTATCAATTACCAATCCTCCAATTGAATCAAAATCTTCACTGTCTAAGTCTAAATCCAAATAATCATTTAGATCATGTAAACTTAAATAACCTTTCACATCATATGTCTGATTATTTAGTTTTACAATATTTTCTTCTTCATGCGCATCATATTCATCTTGAACATCACCAACAATTTCTTCAATGATATCTTCCAATGTTACAATTCCGGAAAACTCTCCATATTCATCCATTACAATTGCTAGGTTAAATGTAGATTCTTTCATTTCCATCAACAATTCAGACACTTTTTTATTTTCATATGTGAATTTTGGTTTACGGAGTATTTTTTTTATATCAAACTGTGAAAAATCATCATACATCAATAAGTCTTTCATATTCACAATTCCAACTATATTATCGATTTTTTCTTTATAGATTGGAATACGCGTAAACTTTTCTTCTCTAAATATCGCCAATAAATCCTTATATGTGCAATTTTCCTCCGCCATCACAACGTGTACACGAGGAACCATGACTTCCTTTGCTTTGGCATCCCCTAAATCAAACACTTTATTGATCATATCTTTTTCATCTTCTTCGATGACACCTTCTTCGTGGGAAACGTCTACAATTGTACGTAGCTCACTTTCAGTCATAGATATGTTTTTATTAGGATCCTGTATACCCATCAATTTTAAAATAGCTGAACTAAATAAGTTTACAAACCATATAACAGGTGTCAACAATTTCATCAATAAAGATATAATTGGTGCATATGTAATGGCGAGTTTATCCGCATTGATTGTTGCCCATGTTTTAGGTGTAATTTCTCCAAAAACCAAAATTAAAAAAGTAATGATAAAAGTAGCAATACTAACAGCAGCTCCACCAAAGGAATAGGCTATTAAAGAAGCAATACTAGCCGCTGATGTATTAACTAGGTTATTTCCAATCAAAATTGCACTTAGCATTTTTGATTGATTCTCCAATATTTTTAAAGCCAATGCAGCTTTTTTATTACCTTCTTCTTCTAATGTTCTTAAGCGAATTTTACTTACTGAAACCATTGATGTTTCAGCTGAAGAAAAGAAGCCAGATAAAGCTAATAAAACAATTAATTCTAGGATTTGTATCCATAAATCCGAGTCCATTTTTCACACTCCCTATATTTTTGACTATTGTATCATACTCACGAATTTCTAGGAAGAGCGAGACGAATTGCTTTTTCTACAATTTCAATTGTAGGATTTTTAAATTCTTTTACTTCACCATCCAAATTCGCATAAATAATTTCATTTTCTGTATCTATATGAACCGTTTTAGCTTGGTACATAGAAACTAAATTTTTATATTGTGTATGTGTTCCTTCTTGATACTTTTTAGCTAATTTTACAATCTGATGCCTTTTTACATTTGAAATCAGACACACGTCCATCCAACCATCGGCAATATTGGCTTCTGGACAAGGTTTAAATCCTCCTCCATAGTATTTTCCGTTCGCAAATACCAAGAATCCATAATTATCTTTTGTTAATTTTTCTGTATCAATCTGGACTTTGTATTCTTTACATATTGGTTTTCTTAAGCTTACCAAGGCCGATAAGGCATATGGAATAATACCTTCTGTAGGCATTTTTTTCTTTAATTCATTTACTTGTCTTGCGACTTCAACATCAAAACCAAAAGAGACAGTATTTATTGAGTATTCTCCATTTACACGTATTAAATCACAGTCCATATATTCTGGATCTGAATAGTTTGCCAAATTTAAAAAATCTTCTTTTTTGATGTTTTCAAAGTATTTGACAAAATCATTCCCTGTACCTATTGGAATTACTGAAATAATCACATTTTCCTTTTGCGCACACCCATTGATTACTTCATGTAATGTTCCATCTCCTCCACATACATATAAATGTACAGGTTCATTCGATAAAGCATATTTTTTCGCAATAAAAGTTGCATGTTCAGGACCTTTTGTTTTTTCAATGATAATTCGTTTACCTTGAAAATGCTCTTTAATTTCTTTTATTAATTCATACTGGTTATTCTTTCCAGATTTGGGATTTACAATAAATACATCCTTCATATGCTTTTTCCTCTTTATACTTCAATTAATCTATGTATACACTCACTCGCAAGAAGTAACCCCGCACTCGCTGGTACAAATATTGCACTTGGCAATGGTTGACCTGATTCTACCGGTGTTGGAATTTCTGTCGATGCAACAACCCATATTTTATTTCGGATACGATTTTTTCTTTTCCATTGACGAATTTGTTTTGCCATTGGATCGTAACTTGTTTTTTCAATTTCTGTAACAATCAATTTAGTAGGATCTTTTCGTCTAGCCATCCCCATACTTGATAAAAACGGAATATTTCGGTCAATACATGCCTGCATTAAATCTTTCTTACTTTTTATAGAGTCAATGCAGTCTACGACAAAATCGATAGGTTGTGAAAAAATCTCTTCATCCTTTGTCTGATCGTAAAAACATGCATATGTATCCACAATACAATTAGGATTTAACTTAGCGATTCTTTCCTTTAATACGTCTACCTTGATTCTATTTACCGTATCTAAGGTTGCGACTAATTGTCGATTTATATTGCTTGGCTCCACACAATCCTTATCAATTAGAATTAAATGTCCTATACCCGTTCTTGCGAGTGCCTCAACACAAAATGAGCCAACACCACCAACTCCAACAACTAGAACAGTCTTTTCCTTAAGTGTTTCTAAAGCTTCTTTTCCTAACAATAGTTCACTTCTCTCATTTGTCTTCATGACTTAACCATTCCTTTACTGCATCATATATTTCATCTCTATCCTGTGCTTCAAACCAATGTACTGGCATTTGATTTTTGAACCATGTATATTGTCTTTTCGCATATTGCCTTGAATGTGTCTTGATAGCTGTCTTTACTTCTTCTAAATTCTTTTCACCTAAAAAATAATCTTTAAACTCTTTATATCCTATTCCTTGAAAACTTGTATATTCCCATGTTTGTGGATTAGAAAATAATTCTTCTACTTCTTTAACCAAACCATTTTCAAACATTATATCCACTCTTTTATTGATTCGATCATGTAAAATATTACGATCCACATCCAGTCCTAAGAAATAAACATCATATAATGGAATGTGCTGCTGCTTGTCTTCTTGTTCTGATTTTGGTGTACCACTATGGCAAATCTGAAGAGCTCGTATCAGCCGTTTACGATTATTGGGATGAATCTTTTCCAAAGCTTTTCTATCTTGTTCTTCCAACATCTTAACAAGTTCTTCATTGCTTTTTGAATCTAAATAACTTTTAAAAGCTTCATCTTCTTTTTCTTCTTGAAATTCATAATCATATAAAGCAGCCTTTAAATAAAGCCCTGTTCCACCACATAAAATAGGAAACTTTTGTCTTTTTACTACATCATCTATTGCCTTGCGACATTTTTCTTGAAACACTTTTACATTATAAGCTTCATCATAATCTTGAACATCGATAAGCTCATGATGTATACCTTCCATTTCTTCTTTGGTAACTTTTGCAGTTCCAATATCCATTTTTTTATATACCTGCATACTGTCACAAGAAATGATTTCCCCATTAAATTGCTTTGCCAGCCATACAGATAGACTTGTTTTACCAATTCCTGTTGGTCCGACAATCGCTAATATTTTTTGTTTATCCACGTTCAAATTCCTTTCTTAATTCACTATCACTCATTACAATAACAGTTGGTCTTCCATGCGGACAATGATATGGTTGTTTACACTTTTGTAAATCGAGAATGACCTGCTTCATCTCCTGCATCGATAATGGACGATTGAATCGAATCGAACTATGGCACGCCATAGTCGCAATCATGTGCTTTCTGAGTTTTGCCATATCAACATCTTGATTTTCCACAAAATAATCAAGTAAATCTTGTAAAAATTGTTTTTGATCTACATCATGAAACCAAAGTGGAATTTCTCTTAAAATCAATTGATCGGTTCCAAAGGGTTCAAATTCAATCCCAAAAAACGCTGTTTTTTCATTGATTGTCATATATTGTGCCAATACATTACTTGATACATCTAATTGAATTGGCACCATTAATGGCTGTTTATTTGTGCATTGTCCCAATAGTTTTTCATTTAATTGTTCATAATGATATCTTTCTTGGGCAGCATGCTGATCAACAATCACAAGTCCGTCTTCATTACTGCACAGGATATATGAATCGTGTAATTGAGCTAAAACCTGTAAATGTAAAAAGAATTCTGGTCCTTTATCATTCTTATCTTCCTTAGGAATTGGATATGAAATCGGCTCTTCCTGTATTTTTATTTCAGAAACTGTTTTATCTTCATATACTCTTTTTTCCACAGTAATCGGTTTTGTATCAATTTCTCTTATAGGTTTATAATTTTTAAAACTTTGTTCAATTACTTTATTCTCTTTTTGTTGCTTCACCGGATATGAATATTGAATTTCAGGCTGCTCAAAAACCACACTCCTCTTTTCCGGCTTACTTACAGAAACCGTTTTTAAAGAGGCGTTTAATGCATCTTGAATCGTAGTTTTGATTAAATCCAACATTTCTCCTTGTTTAGATAAACGTACTTCCCATTTATTCGGATGTACGTTTACATCCACCAATTGCGTATCTGAGTCCATTTGTAAAACAACAATTGGAAAACGATTTGGTGGCATATAGTCACTATATGCATCTAAAATTGCTTTTTGAATAGCTACACTTCGAATAAGTCGTGTATTTAAAGTCAAAAACATAAAATATTTTGTAGCACGATTGATTTTTGGTTGAATTGCATATCCATGAATATGAAAATCATCATTACTTCCTTCAAATGGAATTGCATTCTGTGCCACTTCTTTTCCATACATTTGGTAAAGAATCTCTTGTATATTCCCATTTCCACTTGTTTGAAATACAACTCTTCCATCATGCGAAAGTGTAAATCGTATATTTGGATGTGATAAAGCCATTTTATTCATTAAATCGGCAATAACTGAAAATTCATAGGATGTACTTTTTAAATGCTTAAATCTAGCCGGTGTTTTCACGAATAATCCAGATACATCTAATTTAGTTCCTCTAGGACAATTGCATTTTTCATCGACATCTAAGCTTCCATAGTTATATCTTAATAAGGTTCCTTCGTTTCCATCGCTTGTTTGTAGCTCAACTTGTGCTACTGAAGCAATACTTGGCAAAGCTTCTCCTCGAAACCCCATCGTTTGAATATTGAACAATTCTTCTTCTGAATGCATTTTACTTGTGGCATGGCGCATAAAAGCTAAATGGGCGTCTTCATGATCCATTCCGCATCCATCATCCGTTATAACGATTCGCTCTATACCACCTTGATATACTTCCACTTCAATCACTGTTGAACCAGCATCAATACTATTTTCCACGCATTCTTTTACAATTCCCGCAGGACGTTCAACAACTTCTCCTGCCGCAATCATATTTGTTAAATGTTCACTTAAAACATGTATTTTAGCCATTTTCATACCTCCATTCATATGAATTTCATATTATGAATCGATTTTTTCACTAAGTTTCTTTAACTCATATAAACAATCCAAAGCTTCTCTTGGAGACATCGAATCAATATCCAATTCCTGTAAGCGTTGTAAGAGCATCGATTTTTCTGGTTGAACTTGATCCATGACAAATAAGCTTGGTTGATAACTTTGATTTGTTTCTTGATTTTCATAATTTGATAAAAGTTGCGCTGCTCGATCTAAAACAACTTTAGGCAAATGAGCTAATTTAGCAACATTAATTCCGTATGATTTATCTGCTTTACCATCGACAACACGATATCTGAATTCAATTTCATTTTTTTCTTCTCTTACATCAACATGAACATTACGCATTGATTTATGTTCTGCTTCTAAATCCGTTAATTCATGATAGTGAGTCGAGAAAAGTGTTTTTGCACCAATAGCTTCATCAATATATTCAAGCATTGCTTGTGCCAATGCCATACCATCATATGTTGCTGTTCCACGACCAATTTCATCAAACAGAATCAAAGAATGCTTTGTGGCATAGCGTAAGGCAACATTAGCTTCCATCATTTCAACCATGAAAGTACTTTTTCCTGTCAAAATATCATCGGATGCACCTATTCTAGTAAATATTCGGTCAAAGATTGGTAATTCAGCTTTTTTAGCAGGAACAAAGCTTCCCATTTGTGCCATGACCACTAATAATGCATTTTGACGCATATACGTTGATTTACCACCCATATTTGGCCCCGTAATTAATTGGATATGCTCATCTTTTGACATTTTCCAATCGTTAGAAACATATCTTTTTTTCTTCATACGATCATCCAAAATAGGGTGTTTTCCTTCTACAACATTTACTTCATAATCCGGATGGAAGGTCGGACATACATATCCTTTTTCACTTGCCAAAATAGCTAAAGACACAAGTACATCAATTGTCGCCAACGCTTGTGCACATGCATGTAAATCAAACAAATCCCTTTTGATTCTTAACAATAAATTCGTAAATAAAGTCTGTTCTAATTTTACCTTCGTTTCTTGTGCATGCAATATTTGATCTTCTTTTTCCTTTAATTCCTGTGTAATAAATCGAGTCGCATTCGTCAATGTTTGCTTTGTATGATACCCAAATTCCTCTTTGATATTTCCTAAGTTACCATTTCGAACTTCAATGAAATATCCAAAAATACGATTATATCCAATTTTTAAAGACTTTACTCCCGTTCTTTCGCGTTCCTTAGCTTCAAGTTCTAAAATAAAATCTTTGCCCTTCTTCGCAATCTCTCTTACTTCGTCCAATTCTTGGTTATAGCCATCATTAAAGACGCCACCTTCTTTTAATGTTAATGGTGGATTTTCAACAATTGCATTTTTTATTTCGTTATATAAACCTTGACATGATGGCACACTCAAAAATTCTGGATATGAATTTAATGAAGAAGCTAAATCTAATATTGGTTTGGCATGTTCTAATGTAGCTACAAGTTGTAACACATCTCTTGGACTAGCATTTCCATAAGCCATACGACTGGCTAAACGTTCCATATCATAAACGTAAACTAAATGTTCTTTCAGATTCTCTCTTAACATAAAGTTTTCTTTTAAATCTTTTACTGCTTCTTGCCTTTTCGCAATTTTTTCAACATCAATTAAGGGATATTCAATCCATCTCTTTAACATTCGAGATCCCATCGCACTTTGGCATTTATCCATAAAAGACCATAAGCTTTCCGCTTTTGCATTTGTTGATTGACTATAAACAAGCTCTAAATGATTCTTAGTCTCATAATCCATCACCAATACTTTATCTTTATCCATAGATTCTATTGGTAAAAAATGATCGATATGTTGTTTTTGTGTGTCTTTTAAATAAGCCATCAACAATGCGAATGCCTCTTTTAATGACTCTGATTCAATTCCATTTAATAGAGGTAAATCCTCAGAATCAATATTTGCCTTTTTATGTTTTGAAATGAGCATTGTATCCATTTCTTCTAGAGCAGCCATCCATTTTTTATCCATTGTCATTGGACAAACAAGTTCACTTACATTTTGTTCTAACAATGCCTTTTGCAGTGCCACTAAAGATCTCTGTAATGTTTGATACTTCAACTCACCCGTGCTTAATTCGCAATAGATGACTGTGATTTCAAAACTCGAAACATCGTAAGATGCCATATAGTTTGTTGACTTGGCATCCATTGTTGCATCCATATAAGTTCCTGGTGTAATTATTTTAATAATTCCTCGATCTACTAATCCTTTTGCAGTAGATGGATCTTCTAGTTGTTCACAAATCGCAACTTTATACCCTTTTTTTACAAGTCTTTGAATATATGAATTGGCCGCATGAAAAGGCACTCCACACATAGGAACCTTTTCTTCTACGCCTGCACTTCTTCCCGTTAATACCAAATCTAATTCTTGCGAAACCAATTTTGCATCTTCAAAAAACATTTCATAAAAATCACCTAAACGATAAAATAGAATCGCATCCGGATTTTCTTCTTTCATTTGTAAATAATGTTGCATCATTGGTGTATATTTTTTTTCTGCCATAAATCATCTTCCTAACAGGACTATTATACCAAAAAAACACAATAAATATGTTATAATTAAGATTATTGAATAAGGAGGTTTTCTGATGAAACAAACAATTCAATGGAAAAATAAATCTATCCAGTTTGACATTGGTTTGATTCTTATATTAATCCTTTTTGGTATGACCAGTTGTTTTGCGTTATACAATTCATTTAACTTGATAAAATCTGGAAGTGGAAATTCTTATTTATTACGACAACTATTCTGGTTTGTTGTTGGATTCATAACTATGTTTATCCTTTCAAACGTTCAGAATAAAAAAATATATTCTTATATGAATGCAGCATACAAGATATTGATGCTTTGTCTAATTTATTTGTTCTTTTCTCGCTTATTATTTAACATCATTGGTTTTTCATTGCCTTTCGCAAATGAAGTAAATGGTGCCATTTCATGGTTTCAATTGCCTTTGATTGGTAGTTTTCAACCGAGTGAATTTATAAAAATCGTACTTATCATATTAGTTTCTCAAATCATCGTTGACCATCAAAACGAACATCCAAACCCATCTCATAAAGACGATTTATTATTACTATGGAAAATTATTAAAGTATTATTTCCACCATTATTCTTGATTATGATGCAACCTGATACTGGCGTGTGTATCATCATTACCTTCAACATTTTCGTTTTATTATGTTGTAGTGGAATTCGTAAGGAATATATCATTGGAATCTTTGCTTTCGTAGTTATTGTAGTATGCACATTCTTATTCTTATATTTTGAACATCCGGAAATTCTTTATTTATTTCTTCTTATAAACTCCAAAGAATTGATGCATGGCTAGAGCCAGAAAGTAACATTCGCGGTAGTTCTAACCAGCTTTATACCGCTTTATTATCATTAGGTAGTGCAGGGCTTACCGGGTATGGTTTACAAGCAAATATCATTTCAATTCCAGAAGCACATACCGACTTCATTTTTGCAGCATTCGGCCAATGTTTTGGCTTTATTGGAACAACATTTATTCTATTACTTTGTCTGCTGTTAGATATTTATTTATGTAAAATCGCTTATGCTACAAAAAAACGAAAAGATCGATTTGTCGTTATTGGTATCATTGCTATGCTATTATATCAACAGCTTCAAAACACAGGAATGATTGTTGGATTGTTACCAATCACCGGTATTACCCTTCCACTTATATCCTATGGAGGAAGTAGTATTCTTTCATATTTTATATCATTTGCTATTATTTTAAACATTTCTCCCGCATCAAAAAGAACGATTCGATTGAATCGTTCTAGAAGTTAATATAGATTTTTTAATCTTGTTAAGTAAGAATAAGTACGGTATCTTGCAAATCGTACTTTTTTTTCGCTCGAATGAATGATAATTTCAGAAATAAATTCTAAATCTCTTTCTAAATGATCGTAACATACATGTGCATATGCCAAAGTATCTCCTCGAACACCAATTTTTCTTGTATCATTCATAATATATGGATTTTTTAAGGAATGGTGATTCTTATGTGATATTGGCATGATTTCACATAATTGAAGCACTTTTAATCCCGGATCAACTACAGCACCTTTCAATGCACGATTCACTGCTGTAGACCCTGATTGTGTACTAACACAAATTCCTGAACCTTGACTACTTTCGAAAAATTCATCGTCAATTGATATATCTAAAACCAATGTTTTAGCTAAACTCTCTATGCGAACTTCGTTTAATGCATATAAAGTCTCATTAACTTGTGGAAGATCCATTTGCAATAAATTAAACTCTTCAATTCTGGGTTTATTATGCTGTAAATCATATACTAAATGATCCACTTCATTTTGTGTATAATCTGTAAAAAAACCTAAATTACCCGTATGTATCGCAACAAACTGAATTTCATCCAATCTATCTATATATGTGTGAATCGCTCTTAATAAAGTACCATCTCCGCCAACAGAAAAGATGATTTCAGATTTTTCATCATCATACTCCCATCCAATGGCAATACATTTTTTCTTTAGAGTTTCTGCTACTCTTTTTGAATTATCGTCTCCTCTGTCTACTAAACTGAAACGCATCAAATCACTTCCTCTTTTATTAAATCTATTGTAACATATTTATGGGTGATATGAATGTACGATAATATTGAAAGAGAATTGAAATTATTGGTTGATGAAAAAGTATATAACGAATTACTCCATTCATATGATTTTCACAATCCAATAACACAGACAAACACATACTTTGACACAGATAATCAAGATGTAAAAAAACAACATGGTGCAGTACGAATCCGAACAATTCAAGACAAAAAGATATTCACATTAAAAATTAGAAAAGATGAATATACACACTATGAATTTGAAAAAGAAATCAACACTGAAAACATAAACGAAATTAACGATCCAGAAATATTAAATTGGTTTGATCAATATCAAATTCCTAAAAATTTAAAACCAACAGCAAGTTTTACTACTTTAAGAAATGTATATGAATTTGAAAATGGAGAATTATGTTTAGATAAAACTGTTTATAATCATAAAATAGATTATGAAATTGAATATGAATACACTTCAGATCATGATGGAATCCACTTTTTTAATTCGATCTTAGAAAAATACGGCTTAAAATGGATAAAAAATAGCCCTAGCAAAATTGCTAGAGCAATGAATGATTAAAATTTATGTGTTAATCGATAGAAGAAGGATTTAGAGTTATATTCTTCTTCTTTTTTCTTATAATTTTCAATTTCTTCCTGATTCTTATTATAACGTTCTTCAATCTCTTTTAGTTTCTGATTTTCAGATTCCAATTCAGATATTTTGTCATCTTTTGATTGAGCTTCAATCAAAAATGTTTGTTTACTTTTTTCAATTTCCAATTTTAATTTTTCTTGATATAATTGCTCGATCTGCGCTTGTGCCTTCTCTTTTTCTTCTATAATAGCCTTTAATTTCTCATTTTCAAATCTTAATTCCATTTCTACTGTAGAAACTTCATGTTTTTCTTTTCTAAAATAAGTAGATAACCTTTCTACCCCTTCAGCTTTAATTGTTATTCTTCGAGTTGCAGGATTTTTATATTTCCAATCTTTATCTGGGTTGTCTTTTACAAGTTTTGCGATTGCTTTATCCACTGTATTTCTGGATTTATTAAAATGCTGGCATATCTGAGCAATATCCATATCATAATAAACATCAATTGCTGAAGCTTCTTCAGGCATATTTACGTCCCCTTCCTATGAAATTCATAATAATGTTATAACGAGTCACGATTAGTCTATCATAGTTTCTTAAATAAATCTACAATAATATATGAAATTCCTATATATTTTATCTGACATTCTTATAATACTTCTTTTTTCATATCCTTCTCACATGAATCATCCTATTTGAACTTATACACTCATTCTAGTTATTGTACATATTCATATTTATTTCACATGAACAAGTATTTTATTTTCCTATTGACTATACTTTTCATATGAATATTTAGATTCTAAATTTATGTTCATATGATTTAAAAAAATATTATTCCCTTCTTCATATGAACTAAAATTCAAGCGTTTTTAAAATCATATTTTAAATCACATTTTAAATATCTAATTTTATTAAAATCACATGAATTTAAATTTTAATAAAATTGAATATGATTCGTCATATTTTAATCATATGATTAGTGTGATTTTGTATTTAGACATTTTTATTTCTCCATGCACTTCATCTGATTTATATACGCCTTTCATATTATAACTCAACAATTATACATAATTAATTTTACCTGTATACTTTTCACTGTCAGTGTTCATATGATTTGCAAAACATTATATGAATTAACCTATTTAAATCATATATACATAAAAAAATCGTATGATATGTCATAAATATATCATACGATTAAGCATATTTAAGAGCTTTTACGCCCTTCAAATGCTTTTAACAATGTCATTGCGTCTGTATAGTCCAAATGGCTTCCTACAGGTATACCATGTGCCAGGCGAGTCACTCTACACTTTCCTTCTAACAACTTAGATATATAAAGTGATGTTGTTTCTCCTTCTACTGTTGGATCCAATGCTAATATCACTTCTTCAGTATCATTATTAATGCGGTCTACCAAAGACATAATATTTAATTGATCTGGCAGAATTCCTTTCTGTGTATTAATTAATCCATCCAATACATGGTACACACCATTATATTCCTGCATCGACTCAATAGTAGATATATCCTTTGGATTTTGTACCACACATATGATATTCTGATTTCTACTTGAATCATTACAGAAGTCACATATTTCACCCTCTGTTAAGTTTCCGCATCGAGTACATTTCTTCACATTCTTTTTTAAGACTCTTAAAATATCTGAAAATTCAGATATCTCTTCTTCAGACCACCCAAGTACTGTAAAAGCATAACGTTCTGCTGTTTTTGCTCCTACACCTGGTAATTTCTGAAATTCATATATTAAATCATCAAAAGTTTTAGGATACATAGTTCACCTTCTAATCTTCTTTTATTTCTATGTCTGGAAACAAACTTTTCATATGATCTTCCACACTCATATGATTCTCATCTTCCGTATGTTTATTCCTTAAATGTATCTGACATGGTTCTGGAAGATTACCACTAATCATTTTCTCTTTAAAGCTATCTAACACTCTTGTTTGTTGTACTTTATCTAATGCGAATACTTTCTTAGCTTTACCCAGTAATACTTCCATAAAGTCTTCATATCCATACTTTAATTCAAACTCATTAATTTGTTTTGCGAATATTTCACTTGCAACACAAACAACAATATAATTTGATCCACTAGCCATAATAGTACTATTTCTTAATGTTGCTGCATATTTTCCAAATTCTAAACTTGATATGAATTGTCCTAAATTATTGAATTTACTTGTATCAATGTTTCTTTCCATTTTTGTAGCGCCAACTAGTAGCTGTACTACAAAATCATCGTTTAATATGATTTTATTATTTGTGTTTTCTGACTGTTTTAATGTTTCACGTGAAACATCAGAAATTTCAGATTTATCAGAAACCTCTATTTTATCGACTATATGGTTCTTATTCTCAATAATATCTGAGTTATCAGAAGTCTCATCATATGATGTTTCATAATCTTCATCTTCTACATCTTCATGAGAAGGTTCATTGTCCATTTGTAAATCATATCCTTTTGTTTCATATGAATAACTTGATATTTTTAATAAAGACGCTTCTAGATAATCTAATGCATTCGATGCATAAGTATACTTATTGTAGGTATCCATCAATTCATCCATACACTTAATTCTGAAATTTACAGGTGCTGTTTTAAAATATTTCTGAATCATATTTTTATTCATATCAGATACTAATGTTGAATTTTCTGAATAATCTAGTATTAAACTATCTTTAAGCATATGAATGAAATCAGCAGTTAATCGCTTAATATCCATTCCCATATCAGAAAATTTCTGAATTGCGTTTACAAATGTATCTACATCTTTTTTATATACCGCATAAAATAATTTTCCAATATCTTCAGATGTGACGACTCCATAAATTTTACGAATATCATTCACATCAATATGTGAAGAACAATATGCAACACATTGATCCAATATAGATAATGCATCTCTCATTCCTCCATCTGCCAGTTGTGCAATAAGTGTTAAACCATCTTCAGCAATATCGATACCTTCATTCTTACAAACAATAGAAAGTCTATGCTTGATGTCTTGAATACTAACTTTGTTGAAATCAAATCTTTGACAACGAGAAATGATTGTAGGTAATACTTTATTGGGTTCTGTTGTTGCAAAGATAAAAATTACATGAGCAGGTGGCTCTTCGATTGTTTTTAACAATGCATTAAACGCTCCGGATGTCATCATGTGAACCTCATCAATAATATAGATTTTGTATTTACCTTGCATAGGTGCATACTTCACTTTATCAATCAGATTTCGTACTTCATCGACTCCGTTGTTACTAGCTGCATCTATTTCAATAATATCAGGGTGACTCCCATTTGCAGCCATCTTACAATTCTCACAAATGCCACATGGAGCATCTTCGTTATTCGTACAATTTAAAGTCTTCGCAAAGATTTTTGCAATAGAAGTTTTTCCAGTTCC
>ENA-OPRV01001152-OPRV01001152.1-human-gut-metagenome-genome-assembly--contig:-NODE-1152-length-14719-cov-9.997477_pt1 | contig 14719 bp, 18 predicted proteins | sample MGYA00241896_ERZ501886 | MGnify/ENA primary metagenome ERZ501886 (study PRJEB25962, sample SAMEA2042452) | human gut metagenome | biome: human gut; feature: human-associated habitat; material: faeces... | reverse complement strand
ATGTCATTTTAGTAAACAAATAAACTTTCCCCAACCGAATCATCAAGGCTCCGGCCCTGCTCTATACAAATTGTAATATGGAAATATACAGAAAGTGATTGCTGAAAACCTTGACAATTCAATTTTTATCTGCTATTATTATAAATGAAAAGGTGTATAAACCTTTCATCTATTCTTTTTAAGGCGGCGGAGAATCAAAACGCATTAGTAAAGGTGGGTGCCACCGGCGAGGAGTCGGCCGCCGAACTGCACCGGGTGGATCCGGGGTGCGACTTCTCCGCCGACCGAGTATGAAATATTACAGTTTAAGAAAATGCCTAAGCTACAATCGTTATTTAAATATTTTAATTGGTGGTCGAGGAATAGGCAAAACATATCAGCTAAAAAAGTATGTGATCGAACAGTACCTAAAAAGTAAAAAACAGTTTGTATGGGTTCGGCGTTATAAAACAGAAATTAAAGAAGCCACTGACGGTTTTTTCACAAAACACAGAAATAATTATCCTGGTCACAAATTTTCAATCAGGGGTAAAACAGCCTACATAGACGGCAAGCAGGCAGGGCGATTTATCGCCCTGACAAACGCCGACATTCTTAAAGGCTCCGATGATTTTTCATCGGTAACAACAATAGTATATGATGAATTCATCATTGATAATAAATCATCATTTCGGCGCTACTTACCAAATGAATTAAGAGTGTTCACCGATCTGCAAGAAACAATATTCCGAACACGCCAAGATGGAAAAGTATTCATGCTTGCCAACGCTCTATCAATGGTAAACCCTTACTGTTTAGCGTTTGGAATAAAATTTCATTATACCCCACTATTCAAAAACGATTTAATATATGCAGAAATGCTATCCACAACAAATGAATTAGCATTCGCAAAAGCCACAACACCGCAAAATAAATTAGCGACAAAATATCTGCCCGAATATAACGACTATGCAAACAATGAATCATTTCTAAACGATGACTATTCACAAATCGAACGAAAACCCAAAGATTCAATTCAACTTTTCAACATTAAAACAAACAACAATATAATATATTTTTTCTTTGCTTCCAGTTCGCAAGCATTATACGCCTGTAAAGCAGGCGACCCTAAGACAATTCCATTAACTGTAAACAAAATAGCAGAAAACAATAGACCGCACGCAGGAGCCGAATTAAAGAAGATCAAGTCCTTTGCAGTGGCGGGACGATTGTTTTTTGAAAATTTGCAGATCAAAAGTGAAGTAGAGAAAATTATATATAATAGACTATGAAAGGAGTAACACAAAATGAGTTTATCCGTTGAGCAAATCAAAGAAATTGTTGATCGTGTAGCAAAAGCGGAGGATGTAACCGAGATCGGCCCCGATCTTGCAACGATCACGGATACCTTTGTGGACTACGCAAGCGAGATTGAGCGGCTGACCAGTGACAACGCAAGGCTTGTTGAGGACAACAACCGCATTCGTGAGATCAACGGAAATTTGATGATGAAAGTTGGCGAGAAACTCGAGGTTGCCAAACCCGAGGACAACCCGCCCGCCAATGACGAAAAGACACCCGATGAAGTGATCGAGGGGTTAAAGGAGGAGGAATTTTTCGATGAGTTCTAAGAAAATGTCAGAAGCGGCAAAAGCGCAAAAAACATTGAATGCAGTTCGCTCCATGATGAGCGAATCCGCGCAGAATGATGTACCTGTTCTTGCCGAGGGCGACGACATTAGCAAATTCGCCAATCCGATTTTAAATTATAAGGCGCACACAAATGAATTTATTTCTGTCCTTGTTGATAGAATTATGTTCACTGCTGTGGAAGTAAAGCGCTATTCTAACCGGCTTGCACGGTTGAAAAAAGGCCGCCCCTATCCGTTGGGCACCGATGTTCAGCAGATTTATGAAAACCCGGTCAATCCCATGGGGTACAACGGCGAAAATCTTTCCGGTATTTTGAAGCTGTACAAGGGAGATACCAAGGTAGCCTATTATAGCAGAAACCGCCAAGATGTGTTCCCGCTTTCTATCAATCGTGAAGAATTGATGGGCGCTTTTGTTTCCTATGAAAGTTTTAACCGTTTTGTATCTGCAAAAATCAACTCTGTTTTCTCCGGCAATGAGATTCGCGAATTCAATTTGTTTAAGCAGGCCATTGTTGACGCATACGCAAATAATGTTGTTATTGGCCGAAAAATGGCAATGCCTACCACGAAAGATGAAGCGGAAAATATGGTAGCTACGATTCGCGAAACTGCCATGAACATGACATTTCCTTCCACCGCATACAATAACTATATCAATCAGGCCGGCGCAGTCGGTGACCCTGTGGAAACATGGTCGGAAGCTGACCGCATTGTAATTATTATTCGTTCCGACTTAATCAATAAGCTGGGCGTTAAAGTTCTTGCAATGGCCTTTAACATGGCCGAAGCTGATTTTCGAAACAATCTTATTGTAGTCGATTCTTTCGACTATGACAACTACGATTTGGAGAACAGAAAGCGCACCGGCAAGACACTTTCCGATATTGGTTTTGTGATTTGTGATGAAGCACTGTTTCAGGTGTATGACAATATCCAAACGGCGGCAGAAGATTTTATCGGCTCTTCCCTGACCTGGCAGTATTTTTTCCATGTGTGGCAGATCTACGGTATTTGCCCCTTTGCTAATGCCATGGTGTTTGAAGTTCCGAAAGCTGACGCTTTGCAGGATTTGACAATCACCGATTTTCATAATCCAAGCGGTGAAAATTTTGTGGAGCTGAAAGCGGCGGACGCAACGCAGACGGTTGACTATGCAACAATCCCCACCGATTACAAGGTGAATGCAATGCGCCTTGAATTTGAGCAGGTGCTTGAAAGTGCCGCAAAGGATAAAATCACCGCTGAAACGCTGGCTGATTATGTGACGATCGCCTTTGATCCCACCGCGAAAACAATTACTTTTACCGGCCATTCAACTGCCGACAGCAAAAACACGGCAACGGTTCTTTGTAACATTATTGCCGATGGCGTAGCAACTCCGGTTGCAGTAATTGTAAATTTTACAGTTTAACCGTTATGTTAGAATATAAAAAATTCAATCATGACGGTACTCTTGAATTTGATTGCCCTGCCGCCGGTGATTATGGTGTAAACTTTATTGAAACACCTATTGAAACAGAAGCAACCGACACAAGAACAGTTCCGGTTTTTTCCGCCGAAACATACGGAAAGACGGAACAGGTGAATGGGTTGTTACAACTTGTTGACGTGGCCTATGATAATGTTGAAGTAGGCACCTTTGAACCGCTGGGTTATTCGGCGCTTATGCAAATAAGTGCCAATGAATGGATCAACCGTGGCTTTTATGATTTGGATGTTTCGATCACCGGTGAAAACAATGATCAATTCAAGGTCGCAGTAAAATCAACCTATTTACATGGCGTTGCTGATTTTCTAATGTTACCGATGATTTGCACCTATTGTTTATTTGTATATGACAATAAGGCAAATGTTATCGGCAAGTATGTTTTCAGCATTCGTGCGACGGAAAAAACCTAAAAGGAGTAAAGACAATGGCAGTAGCTCACCCAACAACACGATTGGATCTATTTACAGTTCCATGGGGAAAACCCGATGAATGCCACACCATTGTTGATTTCCCAACGGCGGCGGCGCAAGTCGCCGCCTTTGACGATTTAGCGGCAAAAGGTGTTAGTGCAACAAAATTCAACTATATCAAAAAGGATAAAGCTTTCAGAATCGAGGGTAACTTTGCACGATTTGAAGCCTTTAACTATTGCCGATACCAAAACCGCGATTTTGTAAACCGTCAGGGAAACAAAAAATGGTATTATGCATTCATTGATCGTGTTGAATATATTGCACAAGACATTGCAATGATTTATATTACAACCGATTACTGGCAAACCTATCAATTCAACATTACTTATTACAAATCATTAATTGCCCGCGCTCATGTGAAAAAAAGCGATGACACCGTAGGCCGATGGCTTCAACCGGAACCGGTTGGAGCGCCTGCCGATTATGAGAAGCAAGTTTCCTTATTTGATGAAACAGAATGGGCACCACTTTGGACAATGGTGTCCGTTTCAAAGCCCGGTAACCCTTGGGTTTATGGTGGCTATGGTGATGGGTCGTTAATGACCGGTCAATATAGTTGCTTTATTCATCAAGCGGACGATATACAAAAGTTAATCAATGAATTTGCGGGAGAGGTTGACCGCAGGCAAGATATATTAACATTTAAGTGTTTACCGCGCTGGGTTTATCAAACATTAAAAAGCGGGGGCTGGTTACACTCTGTTTCGGCTGGTGGGGTTGATTTTGAATACATTTCAACTAATTATCTTTGCACACAAACGGCAAATGCAGGGTTGAGTGGATCAACGCTTGCATGCGGATATACACCGCGAAACAAAAAAATGCTAACTTCCATGTGCCGAGTTTATGTTGTTTACAATTATAACGGTTTTAGTCAACCGCTACGCCCTGAATTTATTTTAGGAAATTCAATTAAGATGAAAATTGAAATGAAACCGATTGCAACAAATTGTTTCAAGTTGAAATTTACGAATTATGCCATGCCTGCTGAATCTGTTTTTGATGTACCATACGGGTGTGAAATGCAAATAGGATATAACGAAAATGGAGGCGTTCAAGGAACACTTAACCGTGTCGGTTCTGTATTGAATGCGGCTGGTGCTGTGGCCGGGAGTGCCGCAAGTCTTGGTGCCAATGTTGCAACCGGTAATGTTGCCGGAGCGATTACTTCCGGGGTGGGTGCAGTTGGTTCTATCTTCAATGCTTCAAGAGATATTGCAAGTGCTTTTAATTCAAAAGTGGCAACAAAAGGTTCGCAAGGTGATTCAACTTCAATTTCGAGCGATAACTGTGTTTTTCGCTTGGTTGACTGTTCCCCTTTATACAATGAATGCGGGCCGATTGATGATTTTTTGGACTTATACGGTTACGCAATTAACGAATGGGGAAAAATCTCCAGTTGGAAAGATACCCGGAGCAAATGGAATTATTTACAAACAGTTGATTGTAATATCAAAGTGAACGCGCCTGCATCGGAAGCCGCTTCAATTCGCGGCATGTTTAACGCAGGGGTCACAATTTGGCATTCCATTTCCGATTTTGGAAATTATTCCCTTGACAACAATTAAAGGAGGGATAATAATGGAAAATCCTACAAACACAAAGCCTTTTGCACTTTATCATAGCCCGGCAACAAACGGGACCTTTGCCGGTCAATTCAATTCAATCTTAACCGCAACACAGTTAAATCAAATATATCAATGCTACTTTATGAACATTGCCGCCACAGTTTTTGAATGGGAAAACCTGCCGGACACGGTGGACGCTGATTTTTTAGAATTTGCATTGATTCAAGACGGCAAGGCCGCTTTCTGCAATGATCGCGACCGCGGATTTTTAGGCCTGCGGGCGGCAGATCAATCCGTGTTGAATTTGTACGGCTACCCGGTCAAAATCAATGGCTACGGCATTAACTTCAATCAGGAATACAACGCAGACGAATTTGTTTTAATTAAAAACAATCCGATGTGGACACCAACACTTTTCTATATAAACTATTTTGTTGACAAAATTGCTAAAACCCAGCAAATTATTGATATAAATGTCAATGCACAGAAAACACCTGTAATTCTAAAAGGCACTGCAAATCAAAAGTTAGCGCTTGCAAATCTTTTTGCAAAGTATGACGGTTCACAGGGATATATTTTTATTGACAAAGACAATGATTTTAACGATTGCTTTGGTAGTGTAAATACCGGAGCGCCGTTGGTAGCTAAGGATTTGTATACTTTGCTTGAAAGCTATAAAGCGGAATTTCTTTCATTTCTTGGTGTTAACAATGTGCAGAACGAAAAAGCGGAGCGCCTTATTACTGATGAAGTAAACGCAAATAATCAATTTGTTTCAATTAACTTGGAAACTATGTTATATGAACGGAAAAACGCTTGCAAGCAGATCAATGAACGGTTCGGTCTTGATGTATCTGTAAAACCGAGGGTACAAAGTGAAATTATCGAAAAGGATAAACCCGCTTTTGATGATGACGGAAATACTGACGATGAACCGCAGGGGGTGGAGTAATGGCACGGTATACCACAAGTTTGGAAGTTGTTGTAAACAATTTATGCGAGAACAGAAATAACGCTTTGAATATCCGCGTTGAATCTGCGCGAAAGAAAATATTTGATTTTTCGTACCCAATTCCACAGAAAATAGAGGACTTCAAGCGATATTTTGAAACCCTTTTTATTTTTCATTATTTAACTGACGAGTTTGCTTTTGAAACTTACAACCTATGGAAAGTAAAACTTCAATCTAAATGCATGGAAGTAATGCCGGGCTATGCAAAAGCATTTGATGGATTCGCGCAAATGACCGCAGATTTGGCGGTTGCAAACCAAAAATTCAGTCGCAAAACGGATTCAAACGCCACAGGCAAAAGCAAGTCAACCGGTTCTTTCTCAAATCAAAATGAATCCAATTCAACAATGCGTGGGGCGGCAAGTGATCTACCCGGAAATATGATGAAAGCAAAAGATTTCAACTCCATTGAATACGCGGACCGCGCCAACCTTGATACGGCTTCCAACAAAGCAACGGATAAAGGATCAACTACCACCGACAATGACACCACAACAAAAACAAATCAAGTCGAAACAATTACAGGTTTAACAATGCCTGCCGGGGAAGTATTCCGGCAATTCAAAAATGAAGTGAACGGTCTTTATTCGGAATTGCTTGACGAATATAAAGACTTGTTTATGCCACTATGGTATTAAGGAGGTAAATTTTATGAATTATCCCAAACCCGATGTTGACCCTATCGCGGTGCTTCGGCGGTTTTATTGCAACCGGATTCTGCCGCAAGTCTACGATGATTCTTTGTCTTTTGAGGAATTGCTTTACGGTGTCCTAAAGAAAATGAATGAAGTAATTGAAAAAGTAAACAGCTACGACGAGTTAATAAACTATGTAATTGATTTACTTGAAAACCTTGACAAACACATTAAGGAAATAGTTACAGAGCAGTTGCAGAAATGGTACGATGACGGCACACTGAAAGAAATTCTTGCCGTCATCTGCGCCCCCTATTTTGACGAGTTCCGGCAGGAAATTGCCCAACTGAAAAAGGACTTTGTAACCTTTAAGAATCAACCCCATTCAACATATATTGATTTTGAGCGCTGGCTGTTGGGTTGGACATATCGCGGGGAAAATCTTGCCAACGCTGAACAGGAAACAGCCCGCTATCCGGTGAATCAAGGCGGGGCGCGTTATACCATTGGCGGCAATCATTATTATACCTGCGCTTTTGTGCCCCGGGGGCATACCTTGGAATTGCACCCCACAACGGCGGCAGTTGTTGTATTCAACTATTCAAACGGTGCACAGGTGACGCGGCGAGATATTGAGGGTTTAGGTCACGCCAATTCAATTGTTTACAATTCAAAAAGAAATAGTCTTTTTATTGCTACAAGTGAATTGAACGGTGCACCTTCTAAGACAATTTTTGAATTGAATCCTACAACACTTGCAACAATTCAAAAGTATTCTTCACCCGCCGGATACAATGAAAGCGCTGTTTCTTCCGTTGCTTACGATCAAACTAATGATCAAATGTACATTTCCCAAGGCCTGAATGTGTACGAATGGAACCCGGCAACAAACACCGCGTCAAATATGGTGGCACTTTCAAACCCAGGCTTTGACTATACCATGCAGACAATTAAGGCCAACGCAACCGCTTTTGTCATGCTGACTTATTCCCCTAACACAATTCGTATTTATGATAAAGCAGGCGTTTACATTCGGCAGTTTACAATTCCTCAGTATTTGGATAATCAGCGTTTTTGGTCGGGTGAATTTGAGGATTTAACTGTAAACGATAAATTTTATGTTTATGCCAACTCGCAGGGCATAACTGCCGTTAACCCCACGGATTCAATGGTTTCTATTTGGCGCGGTTCTCTGTTGCAGGGCACACCGTCCTCCATTAAACAGACTACCACGCAGGGGCAGGGTGTGGGATATTCCAGTTTCAACAATATTGTTTACGTTGACAAAGACGCGGACAATGGTGGAATTTACCACATGAACCGGTCACCTGATGGAACAAAAAGCAATCCATTCAATCAAATTTTTCAGGCCATGGACTTATTGGCCTGCCCAATTTATCACCAACAGCTGGAAATCCGCGTCAAAGGTACAACTGAATCCTACCGCTGGTTTAATATTGCAAACGGTGGCAATGTTTATATATCAGGTCGGTACACTTCCAACGATCCACCGACAACAAGGCCTAAACTGATGGGTTTGGTGATTCACAATTCAAACAGCGTAACACTGGACAATTTGGAGATTGCAAATTCAAACACCAACGAAGCAAATTTACCACATACAATTCGCGCGGTAAATGTGAATAAATTACTTTGCAACGATGTTGATTTGATTTATTCTTCCGGCAAAACCGCCTACAATATGCTTAACACAACCCTGGTTCTATCCGGCGGCGGTTCCGGCACTCTGAAAGAATGGCCAACAACGCCTTGCATTCGATTGCAACGCGGTTCCCAGCTTTACGGGTACGAAAAACACAATATTGGTGTAAATCTTGAATCTGACAATACCCTTATTTGTCAAAGAAAGATTTGCGACGCGCAGAACCGAACTTCCGGCAAGATTGACACCCGCTCCGATGGCGGGGTGCAAATTTGGTCGGATGAAATGGTTTCAAACATTGTTCAGCATTCCAGCCGGATCGGTGTGCGTTATCATTCCAGTGCTTCCGACGTTGAACGGATTCAATATTTCTACGGATTCAAATCCGGATCGGCGTTTACCATGTTAGTTACTGAGGGTTCAAACACAATCAAGGTTGCGTTTGACGGTAGCAGGGTTTTCACTGTTTCGGACGCAAACGGCCTTGTGATTGACGGTATTGTATTCGAGGGGTGATTAGAATTACAGTTGAACAGTTGACTATAATTCTGTCGTCCGCGGTCACGCTGGTGGGCACCTCGCTCACCGCGTGGCTCGCAAATTCAAAAACATTGTACAGGATTAAACAGCTTGAAAAAAAGCAAGAACAGTATAACAACTTGCAACAACGCGTTGCACTGCAAGAACTGCGCCAGCAGGTAGCAGACCACAGAATACAAGATTTGGAGGATAATGTAAAATGAAAAATGTTTCAAAAGATACCATTATTCGCACAATCGTAACTTTTGTTGCGCTTGTAAATTCCGTTCTAACTATGATCGGCAAAAATCCGCTTCCGTTTTCCGATGATGAAGTGTATTTGTTTTTTTCCACACTTTTAACAGTGTTTTCCACAATTTGGAGTTGGTGGAAAAATAATAGCTTCACTTCTTCGGCTATTGCCGGGGATATTGTTAAAGATGAATCCAAGGGAAAGGGGTACACGGAGGAATGACATACGATCAGTTTTACAACTCATGCAAAGGCCGGCTAATTGATTATGACCGCGTCTCCGGTGCTCAATGCGTTGATCTTGCAAAAGTTTACCTAAATTCCTGCTTCGGCATTAAACCCGGAGCGTGGGGAAATGCGGTTGACTATTATACAAACTTTGAAAAAAGAAAACCGCTTGTTGAAAAGTTTGAAAAAATTCAAAACAACCCTACTTTCGTTCCATTAAAGGGCGATATTGTTGTATGGGGAGCAAAAATCGGCCCTTACGGTCATATCGCCGTAGCCACAGGCAACGGAAATACAAAATGGTTTGAATCGTTCGACCAAAACTGGCCGAGAGGGTCAAAGTGCAAAAAAGTGAAACACACCTATAAAGGGGTGCTTGGTGTGCTTCGGCCAAAAATGCGCGGTGCAATTTTTGACTATCCCCATCCTAAAATTGGATCTACAATTACATTAACCTATGTGCGCGGCGTTTACAAGGGCGCAGGCGCAAACACTGGTCGGAAAAAGATTAAGGATTTGACTTCCGACGGCATAAAACATTGTTTGAATCGTGATGAAAAAAATAACATTGCCTACCTGAAACGCGACACAAAATGCACTATTCTTGAATTGGTTTACAAAGGTAATAAAAATATTTGGGCGCGAATCCCCTCAGGCTGGATTTGCATTTATGATTATAATATTGCCTGCAAGCGGTACAAATAAAAAGGCCCGGGGATTACTCCCCGGGTTCTTTTTTAACTGAAAAATAAGATTCGCACTTCCGCTATGTTTTGAATGGTTGAAAACAACTCATCATTGCAATAAACGCATTTTGTTAAAAGAAACTCGTTGAATTTGATTTGAATGTTGGTTCCGACAAATGTGGCACCTGAAAAGGTTTTTAATTCAAGCACCTTGTAGCCACGATCCGCAAGGATAGCTTGTAACGCGGTTGAAACTGATGGTTGCATTTTTTTCTTCTCACTTTCTTTAACTTTTTCTTCATAATTTGGCTCAAAAATAGGACAAAAATTAACTTTAGGGAATTCGGCGAATATACCGGTATTATTCAAACTCTTGCATATTACATAATGTGCACAATCCGTACATTCCATTTTTTCATTCCTCCTTATTAACTTTCCGCATAGTGGAATACCATAAAACCGCTTTACGCATATCAGCACCACGCAAATCAGCGTGTAATAAATCAATGCTTCGCATAATAGCTTTTCGCAAATCAGCATTTTGTAAATTTGCGTGCCACAACTGAGCGCCAAGCATATTAGCACCACGCAAATCACAACCTTGTAAATTCGCAAATGACATATCACAATACCGCAAATCTGCTCCACGCAATTTAGCGTCTTGGAGATTTGCAGACTGCAAATCTGCGCCATATAGATCAGCCTTAGATAGATTCACGCATTGAAGATCGGCACCATGTAAATTATGCTTGTGACTTTCAACAACATTTTTCAAAGTTCTTTTCATTTTTCGTACCTCGCAATTACATTTCTTGCCGCGTGCATTGATTTTGCATTGGCGTTCATTTTGAATGTTAAAGCAACAACATTGCCTTCTTCATGGACTTCAATTAGATACCTTGTTAAATCTAATGAATTGGAAAAATAAATAAGAGATCGCACCCCGGTCAAGGTGTTTGGCGTTCTTAGCGTTATTGTTTTTTGACCTTTTAACACCTGATTGATGAATGAAGAAAAATACCTCTCAAAAGGCTTTTTTATTTCTCCATCCCTGTCAAAGCATTTTTCAGCCCAAGCGAATTGTTGTTTTATTAAAAACCGAATCACTTTTTACACCTCCTTAGTGTTGTAGATTGTTTCATCAAAACATTCAATTTCCCGCAGGATTGAAAAGCGTTGATAATTGAACCGTTCATAAAATTTACAGCCCAAACGGATCACATTATTATATCCCTCCTCAAATTCATCAATAGCCCGATCAACCAAGTTTTGATACTCTGCCGGTAATTCTTCGTATTTTGCAACCTCATTCAAACCGGAATCAAAAACAATGATCGGTTTTTCAAGATCAACCCAATAGGCTGTTGCGTATCCGTAGTGGCGATCCCATCTTTTTTGAATATTGTTTTTCATAATTTTTACTCCTTTTAATTTAATTGTTTCTTTCCTCCTTTCTTGTCTTAATTATATCACAAATACCCAAATATGTAGATAAATTTGGGTAAATTTGCTGAAATAATCAACACTGTTTATTAAAACCGAGTTCCGCGCTCGCGTATCTTGAAAGGCCCCTCAGCTAATTCCACACCGCCTTGCACGGTTTTACTTTTCAAAATTCCAAAATATTCTTGCTCAGTGTTGAAGTTGTCAAATGTGATTTGATTTTTTACTACTTCATTTTGCCCCAACCCTGCGGCCTTTACATCAAGGTTTCCTTGCTCATCTTCTTCAATGTACAGTTTTGCACCGAGAAATTTAGCCCTTGAAAAACTACTTTCATGCGCCATACAGTTAAACTCTGTGTCACTGATTTTTACACCCTCCGGTGGGTCATCACCTAATAAATGTAAACTATCTGTATCACAATAGCAACACCGATCTACATTTTTTATGAAAGCCGTTTGAATGAATTGACGAGCGTATGAAGTAATAAAGGCGGCCACAGGAACATATACAGTCTTGGCAGGTCGCGGCGTTTCAACTGTTTCATAAGCAAGAATCCCTTTGCTATTAATATATGGCCGCTTAACAAATTTATCATTGCTGGCACCAAATTTTCCGGATAATGAATTTAGAAACAATTTTGCAATGCTTCTTTTACCTGCGTTTTTGTCAATGGTGGCCTGCATTTTCATTTCTTTGAAGTGATTGACATAATCAATGAAGATTCCTGATCGGTCTATAAATTTATAGCCGCCTATATATTGTATCTCTTTTATATTGTAACACTCGTAGAACATTTCTAAATCTACATTGGTTAAATATAGGTTCACCATTAAACAACCGGTGGTTGTTATATATTCGCGAGGATTGAATCGTTTATCATTCTTTATTTGTATTGTTGGAATTTTGCCTTTCTTTAATTCAAACTGTGCGGTTATAAATTGTATATACAATGGATAAATTGAATCTTCTTTATACTTTCCATCAAAGAATACCGGAGTACCGACTGGGTATTTGTTGCGCGGATCACTCATTACCGAGGGGTACAAACTGTTTACATCGTATACCCTGCCATGGCCAACCGGTTTGCCTTTGAATTTTGGGTTGACATAGCAATAGCCGCCCTTGTAGGCGCGTTTTAGCAGGTGATATAAATCATCATCAAGGTGCGGAAAGTATGTTAAAAATTCATAATTTGAATAGTAACTATTTTTCTTGTAATAGCGCATGGCATTTGAAGCTATGGTATTTCGCTCATGACCCTCAGCCCTGAATTGCTTTATAGCTTTGGCCACAATAATCACATCATTGGTGATATATTCGACTTCTTCCGGGGTCATAGTATAGTTATATCCACGGAAGGTTTCATAGTCTATAAACCCTTTTTGCTCTTTAATCCCAAAAGACTTAGCAATTTGCGAAACACTCATGTTGAATATTTTTAGGGTATCATATATTTTAACATGTTTTCGTTTGGTGAAATTTATTCTATAATTATAATGAACACCTATTGAACTGATTAAACATTCAACGGTTTTTGCTTTTCTTGCTTTGGGATCATCGTTATATTCCCATTTTGCAACCCCTAACAGATAGCTTAAAATATAACTTCCATCGAATTTTAAATTATGGAAGCCAATTAAAGACCCGTTTGGAAGTTCGCGAATTGCTGAAAGCCAACTTTCGATATTATTTCCGTATTGAATATTTTTTAGATCGTTGACTTCAACAATAGACCACGCCCATACAGACATGACCCCAGTGTCAGGATCTTTCTGTGTTTCAAAATCGGAAATATATTCGTTCATTTTACTGTTCCCTTTGTGTATTTCACAATACCTTTTACACCGTTTATTGCTGTTCTCATTCTGTCGTATGCTTCTTGATATTTGCTTTCGTCTTTAGATTCATACGCCGCCCACATAACCTCCACGGCTTCAGGCCATGCCCTATTTACTGAATCTACCTGAATGAGTGATAGCCTTTGCCATTCGCTGACTAAATCCATAAAGTCAAGCGCTGTTAATGCTATTATAACATTATCTTTGAATACCTCTGCCCGCGCTTCGTTGAATGAATCAAAAGTTTCTTTTTGATATTTATACATGAATTCTTTTAAGACTTTCGCAGATTTGAATTCAGTTTTGGCAGGCGTTTCATTTCTAATGAACGCCTGAATACTTCTTTCTTGCTGTTTTTTGATGATTCGTGTTGTTTGGGTTTCAATTGTTTTATATTTTCCTAATGTTATAAATTTTTCCTGTCGAACCGCTCGCCCGGTTTCGCGAATTCGGTTTAATAATTCATTGTATTCCTCTAAGGTTGTTATTTTTGTAAATTCTTTTTCAGAGTTTAATAATTTAGGCAATACAACACCTTCATATTTCCCATGCGCTTTCAGCGCGGCGGCTCGTCTTATTTTATAATTATATCCGCTAATGGCGGCGGCAAGTTCTGCTTTACGGTGTTTCGTATGAATAAATTTTGTCATATACTTTCACCTATAAATGATTATAGCCCGGTTTTACCGGGCTATAATTTTGAATTTTAATAAATTTACAGTACAGTAAATTTATAGGTATGGCCGTTTTTCGTCTTGACCTGGCAGGGAACGATCTGCAAGGGTTCTGCAAAATCCGAACCCCAAATTGATCTTACTGCTTTTACACAGCTGTCAACGCCCAACGCCATAGACATATAGGCGGAACCGTCTTCACACAAAAAGAAATACCGGTTGACCGGCTCGCCCTGATCGTTGACCGCAGGCTGGTCGATAATCTGTACCACAGATAGTGTTTTGTTTACTGCTTCACTGAATGGGCTTGCGTTCGTCAGTGCGCGAAAAAGGTTTACTTTGCTTTCGTGAGTTGTTGCGTTTGCGATGAGTGTGTTTGTTTCCATAGTTGGTTTCTCCTTTTGTTTTAGATTAGTTTTGTTTTGTTCAAAAGCGGGCCCTTGCCTTTGATGACTTTATTATATCACAAGCGATAAGATTTTGTAAAGGTTTTTAAGAGTTCGCTCATTGTATATTTTAATATTACAATTTGTATAGAGCAGAGCCGGGCGGACAGGTGGTTCGGTTGGGGAAAGTTTATTTGTGTACTAAAATGACATTAC
>ENA-OPRV01001135-OPRV01001135.1-human-gut-metagenome-genome-assembly--contig:-NODE-1135-length-14875-cov-3.380364_pt1 | contig 14875 bp, 15 predicted proteins | sample MGYA00241896_ERZ501886 | MGnify/ENA primary metagenome ERZ501886 (study PRJEB25962, sample SAMEA2042452) | human gut metagenome | biome: human gut; feature: human-associated habitat; material: faeces... | reverse complement strand
TTTCTCTTTCAGCTACGACAGCAGCAAAACCCTGAACCTGTCATCCTCCGGTACGGCGCTGGTGGAAATCCGGCAGCCCGCCAATATGGAATTGGTAATGCCCCGTTTTGCGGACAGCGTGACCGTGGGGGAAACCATCCCTGTAAACTTCCAAGTCATGAACATGGGTCGGGACCCGATGTACAATGTCCGCTGCGTTGTGTCCGGCTTCGGTTTTGCGCCATCCAATACCGGGTATATCGGAACCATGAATGCGGGAACCTCGGCATCTACGAAAATTGATTTATACATTATTGCCCTGAATGCCAGCAAGGGGAACGAGAATGGCAGTCAGTACGGCAGTACGGTCGGCACGGTTACTTTGATATACGAGAATGAAAATGGTGAAGAATTTCAGCAGGAAACGACTTTTGAAACGGTTGTAAACCGTCCTATCGTCCAGCTTCAGCAGACAGATAACGCGGAAGAGGAGAAACAAAAGGCGGCAAGCCAGTGGTGGGTATCCGTTCTGATTTTGGGAGGTGTAATCCTTGCAGCAGCCCTTGGAATTATCCTTGTCAGGAAACGCCAGAAAAATCGCGGCGGGGCATATCTGTAAAATCGCGGCAAAAACCATTCTGCGTTGTGGCTGGACGGCTGTCATCATGCTGTGTCTGGGGCTTTACATGCTGTTTCCCGGCTCAAAGGCCGCCCGGCAGCTCTGTACAGAGAAGCGAACACCTTTTGAGCTGATTGCTTCCACAAACAGCACAGAGATCAATTTGGATACTTTGTCGCAAATTGTTGGTGTAGAGCGGGTCAGTCCAATCCTGCAAATGAATTGCCAGCTGACATATGGAGAAAAAACCGTGAGCTGTCAGATTGATGCCGTGTACAGTGCCTATCTGGATGTAAACCTGACAGATGGCGCTCTCTTTACGGATAGTACCAATATGCCATACCTTGTTCTGAACGAGGCAGCGGCAAAACTGTTTTCCGAAAAAGGCAGCGACCTCCCAATGGCTGTTCAGGAAGAAATCCTGCTGAAAAGCGGAGATGTGGAGACAAAAGCGCAGATTTGCGGGATTTATCAGGACGAATCAGAAACACCCCAAATCTATATGGGCTACGAAGTGGCACGAAAGCTGTTTGGCGCGCAATTTACAGGAACAACCATCGCGCTTCGGCTTGTGAACAAAGGCGTTGTGGAGAAAGCAGCGGCAAGTCTGCGGAAACAGCAGCTTTCCGCAAGTGTAGATACGGATACAAGCCTTGCATGGAACCTTCTGGAGCAGCAAACATGGCAGACATTTTTGGTAAGCGCTGTATTCGTCGCCTGTTCCGCCATTCTGACACGGGAAAAGCTCCTTCAGGAAAGGCAAAGTACCAGCGGAGAATGGGAGACGCTTCTGATGGTGGGGCTAACGATTTACGATGTAAAGAAGATCATTTCGTTAAGAATCCTGCTCATGGACGCAATGAGCACGTGCGGTGTCATGATAATCGCTGCCGTAAATGGCGGTTTTGATATCATAGCAGTCGTTTCAGAGCTGATCTGTATTTTGGTACACTATTGCGTGTGCTTGCGCTGATTGCATATTTTTTTATGGATCTACAAATTCCTCCTCGGCAGTTTTGCCACATAAATACCACTTTGCCATTTGGTTGAGGGTGTTGATGTGTTGCCCTAATAAGAGCCCGTACATAATCTATGCGGAACTTGGATAAATCGGGGCATGAAGTTTGGCGTCTATATACAACAGGCAAAGGCGACTCTATATAAATAAGTGACTGCCATGATGAGAGGGGGATTACGACGATGCGATATGTAATCATCGGAGGAGGCCCAGCGGGTTTTTCCGTAGGCATACAATTGCTCAGCGCTGCGCATCATTCAGGCAAAGAAATTGACTGCACTATATTTGAAAAAAGCGCGGTGGTTGAAAAGGCGTGTGGCGGATTAATTACGCCCAAATCTAAGCACCTATTTGATTTGCTTGGAGTTAATTTAAACATAGGCAAAGCACATAATGAAATAGATGTCCATTATGAAGAAGTCAATTTTACCTACAGCGTGAAGAGTTCCTTTTATGTTGTCGAAAGAAAAGAATTGACAAGGGCATTGCATGACCGATTCTGCGTACTTGGTGGAACAGTGATCTATTCGCAGGTAAAGAAATACGATCCGATAGAAAAGTGTGTTTTTACAAACGGGGAAAAAGTTGGGTATGACAAACTGATCGTCGCATGTGGCAATCGAGAACCCCCTAGCGGTAGTTCAGCGGCAAAGCGTGAATGTCGTGGAAGAAATGCGTTAGGAATTTCCACCATAGTAAGAAACCAGGCAAATGTAAAAAATGATGGTAAGATACACATCTGGTTTCTAAAAAGATTGAAGGGATATTGCTGGAGTTTCCCGTTAAGGGACGGCTATAACAATATTGGTTTTGCAGGAATGATTGATTCCCCGGACGACTACAGAATTATTAAAAAGGAATTTGAGGAAGTCATCGGATTTCCCTTAATCAGTCCACGGGGAGCGACATTTCCGCTTGGATACTATCCGGATAAGTACGGAATTGAAATTTACACCGATGTATTTGTTATAGGGGAAGCTGGGAAATTCTTTGATTCGGTATCCGGGGAAGGAATATATTTTGCTTTATATACGGGTGTACTTACGGCAAATTATATTTCACAAGGGGTTACTCGCAGGGAATTTGCGCATGCGGAATCTAGACTCCGTGAGATTTGCAGAGGAAGTTGTTTTACACAAAAATTTCTGTTTTCAAATCGCATTGTGTTACCTGCTTTGCTTCATGCAGCTATGTATCTAAAAAAATTGGATACCCATTTAACAGATAATTTGTTGCTAGAATACAAATATGGATATTATTCAGCCTATTGCAGCCCGTTAATTTGCTATTTTCACTGCGCAATACCATTTAACAAGCAAAAATACTTAAACAAGATTTTGGAGGAAAGCTATGGCAAAGAAGAACAGAAAGAAAACAAACAGTTTTTCCAATCCTAAAGATGCACCATGTCCATTTCCATTTGATAGTTACGAATTACAGAGAGAGGGGACGCTCATAACGCAAGCAGGTCTGATTACAGCTGTTTTTTCATTTTCGACGACGGCTCTTTTTGCGGTTTGGCAGGTTGGGTGAGCAGAATTAGAGCGAATTCCGGATATGTGGATCCATTTGTGTATGGGATTTATTACTTTTCTGCTTTTACTAAGCATGTTCGCGGCGGTAACATGTTTACATAAGGCCATAAATACTAACAGAAAAAAAGGATTATCAATATCGGATATACGAAAAAATAACAATTCAATAGTAAAACGCATAAAAATTGCTGTTTATCTTTTCGAGTTTTCCATGTTATCCGTTTTTGTATGTGCTATCGCGCTTGGAGTAAAATACTATTTTCCCATTCTATGCGATTTATGTTGCCATGGCTGAGAAATGATGAACCGACTGCGTGCATGGTTGCACTTAAACCAAAAACGTATACAAAATGAGTTTAGCCAACGGGTATTTGAACCAAGTTAGGCCACTCTGCTGTGATATGGCGAAGTTGGCTGAAACTGTGGTAGTAGGCTGTGATATTAACAGAGCATAGTAATGAATGCATCAGGAGGAATATAAATATGGATCATGTTGGTTCGTTTTTTAATGTACCAAAGGGTATGATTGCTCGTATTTACGATGAAGCGAGCTCTCTACCTGAATATCGAACAGAATTTATGCGAGATCGTGATCGGTTGATGTATGCAACTGCATTTCGCAGGCTTTCTGGAAAAACACAGATATACACTGTTGGTCGGGATGATCACCGTAAAAACAGATTGACACACACGTTAGAAGTTGCCCAAATTGCACGGACAATTGCATCTGCGTAAGGATTCGATTCTGATCTGGCAGAAGCAATTGCACTCGGGCATGACTTTGGACATACTCCATTCGGACACGCCGGAGAAAAAATGCTTGATGATATTATGATGCCGAATTCTAAGTACATTAAGAATTCTCCGTTCCATAAACATAGCAAAGAGGAATTGCGAAAAAGATTTGAGAGAGAAAAAACGTGTGATGATATGCTTGAATATGCCTTCGGGTTTAAACATAATTTGCAGAGCGTCAGAGTCGCCACCACGTTAGAGGATAGCTATTGCGATGCAAATAACAGAAATATTGGGTTAAATCTCACAAATTTTACTTTATATGGTATGCTGATTCACTCTTCGGAAAAATATAGTGATAATGATTGTCCCAACTTTCAGCATCAGTTTGATCAGCAAATGAAACTGAAAGGGTCAAATGAATTTGCTTGGTCGTTTGAAGCTGATATAGTTAGATGGGCTGATGACATTGCGCAATGGCATCATGATTTTGAAGATGCAATGCGTGAAGAAGTTCTGCCTTTAGATGATATATGCGAAAAGATACAAGAGTCTCTTAATGATGCATTGGATGAGACGGATAGGGAAAAATTGCAAACTTACCAGCAACCCGCTAAAGGCGAGTTAGAAGAGAAAAGCGAAGAAAAAGTGCACTCTTACAAAAAGAATTGGAGAATGGATAGGCGATGTATTGCAGAATTATCACATATTGTGGTTAATACGTTGGTAAATGATCTGATAGAATCCTCAAATAAAAATCTGAATGATTTAAAGACATTCCTCTTGAATAAAGGAATTGAAGATTCCGAGCAAGTTTTTACAGGGTTTGCTAGCTTACAATATGGTCTCCATCGAAACGAAATAATTGGGTTATCTGACAAAATAAAATATAGTGTATTCAAAGACACAATTAAGGAGTGCATTCATCACTCTCGGAATGTCCAACGCATGAATGAAAAGGGAAAGTACATTATAAGGAAGCTATTTGAAGCGTACTATTCACATCCTCAGCAATTACCTGATGGCCCGATTCTTCATCTGCTTGTCGATATTGGAAGGTACCCCAATATTGATAAGGCGAAGAAAGCAGGAATTGGAAAGGCAAGAGTTGATTTTGAAAACAAAATGAAAAATCCAAGTGCTCAGATCGAATGTCTCCTCATGAGACGAATCTGTGACCATATTGCATCGATGACAGACCATTATGCTGTAGAGGAATACAATAACTTGTATGGATAATTATATTTCATTGTTGCCTATGAAGTATATACGCAAATAAGGCGTTTGAATGTAAACACGAGCTACAGGTTATTTTCTACGGCATCGGAAATATCTGCCTTTATTTGTTGCTCCTTAGCTCCACACTCGGTTCCACCAACATGGTTGTTTGGTGTTTCATAATTCAAATTCTTGTGTTCCAGTCAAAGAAGACACACTGTAAAATATGGTAAAAACCAGGCTCAAGTCGTACAGCGAGGGGATCGCCTACAATTATTGGGCTACTAAGCACCGCAAGAGACTATTTTCAGGTGGGAGAAATCCCGCCTGTGTGATTAGCATCTGCGGTGCCTTTTGTTTTATTCAAAGTGCAAAACGCGATATAACGCTGTTTAACGGGCATGGCACGTTGTCCTCCAAAATCGTAATGAAAGGAGTACTTCCCTGCGCGAGTAATTACAATCAGCTTTGCAACGATCTGCTGCCTGAAGACATATGGCTGCTCCCAATAGCGTGAGTCCCAGGAATTCTGGACGTTGTCGCCGAGAACGAAATAGCATCCCTCTGGTACGGTCAACACTGTCTTCTCCCGTACTGGGATTGGGATAGCCGTCATGTACTCCAGTTGCGACAGATCTACCGGATCTCCCGGGCAAGCAGCAATTCGCTTTACCAGCAAAACACCATCTTTTTCAAAAATAATAATGTCCCCGACCTTTGGCTCGCTATATAGCCTCCGGCCGAGGATGAAGCTTCCCTCGTGCAAAGTTGGTTCCATAGAAGCGGAAGAAACATAGCCAATCAGAAAAACAGAGCGCAGCAGGATATATATTAAGAGGGTCAAGCCAAGCGGTACACACCATGGCTTGGCCCTCTGCCATATTGATTTTCTCATACGGCCTCCGGGTATCCCAATGCCCGCAGTTCTGGAAGACCCTTGAGGTACTTCCTTGCTCTGGTCATCCACATCCGGACAGTACCGGGGTCGGAACCGACGATGGCGCCAATCTCCTTGCTGGTGTATCCTTGAGCTGTCAACTCAAGGCACTGGATGCCTCTTGCGGTTCCGCCATGAGCCTTTGCTTTTGCCTGCCCAATGGTATGACGCAGGTCGGAGGTCGTCAAAGGATCCGGATGCGCCGACGCTGCTTCGGAAAGAACGTCGACTGCATCTGTAGACTGCTCGTTCAGAACCAGTCTGGTGTTTCGGATCAATTCATCGCAGATCTCGTTCCAGATCAGTCTATACGCATAAGTTGAAAAGCAGCCGCCTTTGTCTGTCATGGCAGCCTTGCACAGACCGACACAACCAGTTTGGAATAGGTCTTCATAACTGGGGGTACCGGGTTGACCAAGTCGACGGACCTTCTCCTTGATGACCTTTCCCACCAGACCCATATTCGCTTCCACTATTTTCTGCTGCTCCGGTGTCATGACGCCTGCACATCCCCTTCCTGAGTCTGCTGCAGAGCGGCCATTTTACGCGCATGGTACCAATTGACCTGCTTCTTGGCTTCCCGAATGACCAGATTACAGGATAACAGACTGAGCTGGGCAATGTGTGCCTGCTTCGCGGGAACGCCAAGGATACCTCCGAGCCACTGGTAGGCATCGTGCTTGCTCATATAGCCGTGCTTGTACAGTTTGTCGAACTGGCGGTGCGCTTCCGCCCGCAGCTCCCGCAGTTCCCGGTTCGCCACAGTTCCAAGGGGTATCTTGGTGCCGCGCTGGACACGGACATAGGAGTCGCATGCAGGGTAGTTCTTACACACGTAGAGCATGTCGTTGCGCGCATTTTCCCGGTAGATGCCGTCGGCGCTTCGCAGAATGGTATGACTGCCGCAGTAGGGACAGCGAGGGGCGGTTCTGTCTATTCCCTTTCGTTTGTTTTTAGGTTTCATTGTGATATACCTCCATAAAATTAAGGCAATACCGCACAGAAAAAAGTGCCAAATACTGCCGAGTGTGATATAATAAACTTATCCCTGCATCTGGGGCATATAGTTGCCAAGGCTCCGATCCGCTATATCACCGGCAATCGTACCGGAAGTGCTGGGCGCTCTGGCCGCTACAGAGGAAATGGAGTCCCCATTCAGGGTAGCGCCATTCCGGGCAGCAATGCCGCCGAAGGCACGGCCAACGAATCCGGCGCCGCCATTGAAGCCCATGCGGGAGCCGCCTTCTACAACGGCATCACGGACATAGGAGTTGGGGCTGAATCTGGAAGCGAAACCAGAGGCAAAGCCATTTGCGGCAGCACCGGTTCCGGTAGCAGCTGCATTTCCGCCCCGACCAAAGACACTGCCCGCGCTACGAACACTGCTGCCTGCCCCGGAGATGACTCTTGCGGCCATCATCAGTTCCATACCCATGCTGGATCCGGTCTGCGCCACATTCAGGCCGATGGAGGCCAGATAGCTGTCGAATCGCTGGGCGCACTTCAGATAAGCCAGTGCGCAGAACATCCACAGAAAGATGCTCCCTTTACCGGTGGTCAATGCGCCGCCGTTTGCGATGAACTGACCCATGGACGAGGCAAACCCACGAAGAAACCAGACGTTCATGACAAGGAGCAGTAGTTGGGAACCAACCATCCTGCACCATGACTTGAACACGGTGTTCGTGGTTTTGGAGCCGCCCATAGAAAAGGCGAGAGGCGAGGTATAACATAGCACACCAACAACGATGTACCGCTCTACGGTTTCCAGCAGGAGCTTGAAGTAGTTCCATCCCAGAGAAATCTCCAGAATGAGGATCAGGATCAGGCCTACAACAGTTGCAGCTGACACAATTGTCAACAGGCCATTGGTGAGGGCTTGCTCCACGCCCGCAAAGGTGAAATCCTCTGCGGTCATGGATAACTCCATAAGGGTTGTATAGGGCGCCCGCGCAATGTTCAGGCACAGGGAGAAAATGGGTTTGGCGTAGCCAATCAGAAGGCCGTAGACAGAACTCCGGATCAGCAGATGCCAAGGGTTCTCAGCTTCTGTAATAGGGCCTCCGAATGCACGAAACAGCTGCCATATGGTAATCAGAATTAAGATTGCCCATGCTGTTACCTGCATGACATCGTAGGCCTTGGTGACGAAGGGGAAGTATTCTTCCATCGCCGTCATATCGGTACCGAGCGCTTCAAGGAACAGCCCGGACACCGCGTCAAACAGCTGGGAGACGACACTTGCCACCCAATTGACGATACCCTCGAATATCCAGTCTAATATGGGTATCACCTCCTCGGTAAGTCTGGATATTCCCTATGCCTCGCTTAGCCAGAGTAACTGCCGCCCTGAATCAAGGGCTGCAGGTAGGCTACAACGAAGCCCAGAGAGTTCAGGATGATCCATGTCACGACGATGCGCTTCAGCCAGCTGGTAGCTTCTTCAACTGCTCGCTGATTGCGGGAAATCATGCGGATCAGCAGTGCAATGGCTGCGACTGTAACGGCAACGATGGTGCTGATGGCAACGACCTGACCGTAAACATCCTTCAGGATCGTAGAGAAACGATCCCAGATGGTGTCTGCGAAAACGGGCTGGACTGCCAGCATGGTGGCCGCGGCCATACCAACTGCGGACCAGTAGGTGTTTCGGGCGATGTCTTTGCCTCTGGTAATCTGTTTAACCATGTGCTACTTCCTCCTTTCTTGGTGATGAAACGACAAAAGGCACCATTCTGAGGAGCCAGAATCAGCTCTCAAAACAGTGCCTGATCGTTTCGTCCACTTTGGACGATAAGATTATATCACATCGCCATTCTCTAGTCATCAGCAAAGACCTGCCAAAATGTTTCCATATGTTTCATCCCATTCGTCATCCCGCCTTTTACATCTCTTCAAGGATGGTGAGGACTTCAAGCCACGAGGCAGTTTCCCCGGAGGGGGCAGACCACAGCCGGATGGACATGATTGTGATGGCTTCCCTCCGTAAGCGGTAATAGGTTCTTGACGTCATGCGGAGTTCTCTGAGAATTTCTTCATGCTTTCTCTCAACAGGGTCAAGATATGTCGTATAGAGGACGGAGTACAGGTCTTCTCCGTTGCCGGGTTTCTTCCGGATAACTGCAAGAGCCTCATGGATGCGATCTACCAGATATCGGGTCTTCATCATGGCATTTACCCGGCTTTCAATTCGTGCGTTTTCGAGGGAGGTCTGGATATCGATTTTCTCCGCCAGAGCGTCGATGTCATGCACAGGAACTTCCAGCTCGTCGGATAATTCTCCGGGAATGCACTCCAATACCCAGATAATCAGGCGATACTGGCTCAGCAAAACCTCGGTATTGTGATACGCTCTCTGTGCGGTATCTTTTTTAGCCTTCCGAACACGCTCGTTGTCGATGTTATGATCTTCAAGGACGCCTTTCCTTGTCAGGAAATCTACAAAGGAGGCGGATTGCAGCTGAATCTGCTCCTCCTGTGCATCGTATAATGACGGCTTTTTACTTTTCATAGCAAAATCTCCTTGCTGTTGTATTCGTGATTTTCGACTTGTGTACACGGCCCTCTGATTTCGTACCCAGGACGGAAAAAACAGGGTGTTCCCGTTAACATACCCGGACAGGCATAATGGTAGTTCCTACAATGCTTACAGTTCCAACCATGAGAAAGATACGCACGCGTTATGGGGGCAGAAAGCGCAACGCGGCATTCTGAAATCTCAGGGGCAGACTGCAACTGCTGAGACGAAATGACCGTTTTGCTATACCGTGCAACCATGTGGTTTACACGTAAGTTCTCACTGTTGCCCTTGTACTTGTAAGTTGAGCAAATAAGTATTTCACGCAAAATACGCATAACCATATCCTGTTCCGGAAGCTGAGTATCTGCTCCGGTCGGATAGAAAGTGTTAAACACGAGACAGCCATAGGAACTGGGCAGCCGGTACAGAGGAAAGACATCCCCATGCTTTTTGAAGAACCTCCATACCTTTGTTTTCTCCCAGCCCCAACGCTCTCCCAGCGTTTCCAAAGTCAGGACGCTCCCGAATCTACCGTATTGCACGACAGGTGCAAGAAACGAGAAGGCGTTCCCATAGTCCTCATAGGTGGTATGACACCACAGATCAAGCCATGCATCCGCTTCATCGAAAACTCGCTTTGCGTCTGCCAGCCGCTGCGTGATGCTTCGCGGCAGGCATAGAAAGCCATAGCCTGTGGAAGCGTAAACAGCCCCGGACATACATTCAGCCCCAGAACACTTAACGACCCAATCGGTGATCTCATAGGTCAGCTTTTTTGTCTGGCTGTCAAGAGAGTATTTCAGAAAACCAAGGCAGGAAAGCTTGTCAAGTATCTGCAGCGCCTTGGCACGGCTTTTGGCACCCAGAATGCTCTTGAGACCGACAACACCACCCGCCCACATTCCGGGGGCTACGGGATTGCTGTGGCCGCAGTAACTGGCATTGCCCTTGCGGAAGGCTGCGCGGGAGGCAAGCATGGCCCAGTAGGCCATCAGCCCCTTTCCCATATCCGGAATATCTCTGGGCAGCTTGACCCACTGATATTTGCGCAGACACTTCATGTTGCTTTCCTCCCTGTGAAATAGAAAAGGCCAGCAGGAATGCTCCTACTGGCCAGTTATGCTTTTAGATTCGGACGGTCAAACCAATGAGATTATTTGTGCCGATATCAATCTCCCCCCAGTTCAACTCCCCCCAGTTCAATATGAGAAAAATACCGGCAGAAAGATACAGAATAAAATGCGCATGAGTATTATATAATTGACATTCTGTGTAGAAAATGCTATAATTCTTTTGGAAATGGATAACCTGATTGAGAGGAGATGGAGATTATGACCCTATTTGAGTCTATTTTGCAGCAGTATGGAACCAATGAACCCATTTTGTCTTCAGAAGTATCTTTTCAGGGCTACTCCCGGCCGTGGATATATAAGCAGCTGAATCAGCTTTGTGAAGACGGCAAGCTTGTTCGCTACGAAAAGGGCGTTTATTATATCCCTACTCAGACACCCTTTGGCAAGAGCCTGCTTAACCCCAGAAAGGTTATTGAACGAAAGTACATCTCTCAGGGGGGAGACGTTGTTGGGTACTACTCTGGCATGACTTTTCAGAATCAGCTCCGGCTGACTACCCAGATGCCCAATGTTATTGAGCTTTACACCAATAATGAAACGACTCGTGTCCGGGATGTATTTGTAGGAACGCAGAAGGTGCTACTCCGGAGAGCCAGAACAAAAATCACGGCAGAGAACGCGGATGTTCTTAGTTTTCTGGAGTTGATGAATGATCTGACGTCGGAAGTGATCGATGACGAAAAAAAAGCAATCATCACAAGATTTATTTCCGACCGAAAGATTACAAGAAAAGACATCTCAACCTACGCACCAGTGTTCCCGGATAAGGCGATGCGCACCCTGATCGAGAGCGAGGTGATCTACAGTGTTACACAATGATCAAGCGCTGTTTGAACAGGTCATTCTTCGAGTATCCGATGATACCGGCATCGAGGCCAGTATCATCGAGAAGGACTACTATGTGACGCTATTCCTTCGGCGAATTGCGACCCAGCTTCCCAACATTATTTTTAAGGGCGGTACCTCTCTTTCCAAGTGCTACAAATTGATAAACCGTTTCTCCGAAGATATTGATCTGAATATTGAAACAGAAACACACCCCACGGAAGGGCAACGAAAAAAGCTGAAGGAAGTTATTGTTTCTATCATTGATGAATTTGGATTTACGCTAACCAATCCAGACAATGTCCGCAGCCGCCGGGACTATAATCGGTATATTGTAGACTATCCTACGATTTTCCCGACCAGTTACCTGAAAGAACACTTAATCGTAGAGACGGCTGTTTACATTAAGGCATATCCTTGTAAGCGGATGTTGGCGAGCAGCTTGATTTACGATTATCTGGAGCGGAACGGTTACAATGAACTGATTGAACAGTATGACCTGCAGCCCTTCGCGTTGAATGTCCAGTCAGCAGAACGCACTTTAATTGATAAGGTGTTCGCCTTGGGGGACTACTACTTATCGGATGCCGTTTATGAGCATTCCCGCCATGTGTACGATATTTTTAAGCTGCTGGATGTTGTTACACTGAATGATTCCATGAGGCAGCTTGTGCAGAGCGTCCGGGAAGAGAGAAAGCCCCACGTGAATTGCCGTTCAGCCAAAGATGGCGTTGACACGAATGCGCTTTTGCAGGAGATTCTTGACAAAGCTGTCTATAAACAGGACTATGAGAACATCACAGCAAAGATCCTCTTTGAAGAGGTTCCCTATGAAACCGCTGCCAATGCATTGCGGCAGATTATTGAAAGCGGCATTTTTTCTATAGCCTAACTCGGCATGGTGGTATGAATAAAAGGCCAGCGGAAATGATTCTGCTGTCCAGATATACCTTTTAGATTCGGACGATTAAACCAACGAGGTCATCTGTATCGATGCCGACGAGATACCAATCGTTTCCCATTTCAATACGAGTGGAAACCCATCTCCCATTGATCTTTACATCTAAGGTTTCACCGCAATGCAATCCTCCGTAATAGTCATTGAGCGAGAAGCGGATGTCCATCCGGCCTATGTCTCGTTGCAGCACCAGTGTTCCTATTTTCATAATTTCCTCCAATCTGAATATGTCACTATGCTAAAAGGCCCCGAACGGTGTGACAGAAACCGTCCGGGGCCTCATCCTGTGTGGCAGGATCCTATGTGGTTGCTCGGTTTATGATAAAAGGTTCTGTAATAAGGCTCCTTTCCTGAATTTCGCCCAACCATCTCGATCACAGACTTCCGGCGATCCCGTCCAAATGTATCTGCGCATGATACACGCTATTTCAGAGGTCAATGAAATAGGGACTGGCACTAAAACCCTCTGCAAGCTAAGGGCTTTTCGAGGTTGTCCTAATTATAACTCACTCCCATGCCCTGCACAATGCCCCCTGTGGCTTCCAGCAGCGTTTCGTCCGTCACCTTCAGCAGCAGATTTCGCCCGTCTGTCCTGTCTTTTGGATAAATTTTCAGAATTTCCACAGAATACTCCCGTGGCGTATCGCCGCTGACTGTGGACAAAATGGCGGCTTCGCCGGTGTGGATGTCTTCTTCGGAGGCGGTGGGCAGCGGTTCGCCTTTCCAGCCCCGCTTCGTCACGCCGAAGACGCCCTGCGGCGTGTTCCGCAGAAGTTCCCCGATGACGGTATCCGTGTTCGCCGTGCCTTTCAGCTGCCCCGGTTCCCCGCACTTGCCCTTTTTTACGGTGAGAACCGCGGCGTCATAGGCATCGCCGCTTTTCATGCGCAGGAGATTCCCTTTTGTGTTGCTGACGCCGTGACCCAGCGCGCCGAACCTGTGGGTATCCGGGTCATAAAAGGTGATGGTGCCGATTCCGGCGATGCCCTGCCGCAGATAGACCCCAAGCCGCGGCCCGGAGTCGCTCTGCCGGGTGGGAACGGTCACGGTGCAGCGGCGGTTCCCCCGGCGGACGATCAGCTCGGCGTCGCCGTCGCAGCCCTCAAGCGCCCGGCGGACATCCTCGGTGCAATCAATGGTGGTCGTGTCGATCTGGACGATCTCGTCACCGATCTTCAGTCCGGCGGTTCTGGCCTCGGCGCCCAGAACGTCGTCAAAGGCAGCAACCGTGACCGCATTGTCGCTGAGCTGCAAACCCACAATCTTCCCCACGGGGATCAGCAATTCTGCTGCCCGGGCGTTTATAGGAAGCAGCGTCATCGCGACAGCAAAAATCGTCAGAAATTTCCCGATTCGTTTCATTTATTCAGCCCTCCTCATGTTCGTGCCTGCCTTGTTAATATGACCCGGGCTGAAAAACATAACCGCTGTAAATGTCGAAAAATAAGGAACAGAATGGGGACTTTGGCGTTTTTTGTCTTGATTCTCATTTTATATTTGGGAACCTCTGAATAAATCGTCTGCGGCCGTGAGCGAATCTTTTCCGTCCACTCTTCGGTATCGAAAGCGGAAAATACACAAAGTATTCCGCCGTTTTCGATACCTCGATTGGCCGAAAAATCTCTCGCTCACAGCTCTTGCCGATTTAATCAGAGCTTCCTTTGGAATTTGCTCCGTACCGCCGCGGCGGATTTTTCTTTTTTATTTTGCCTATTGACAAAGTAGGTTGGTAATGCTATATTACCCATAGACTTACTAGGTAAATACCTCAGGAGGAATCAACTTTTATGCAAGTTTATGCTGACAACGCGGCAACAACGGCCATGAGCCGAACGGCCATCGACGCCATGCTGCCCTATCTCGACAATATCTACGGCAACCCCTCCAGCCTGCACTCCGTGGGTCAGCGAGCCGCCGAGGCGCTGCAGGGCGCCCGTGAGACCGTGGCCAGGTGCCTGGGCTGCGACCCCAAGGAGATCATCTTCACCTCCGGCGGCAGCGAGGCCGACAATCAGGCCATCATCTCCGCCGCCCGCTACGGCGAGAAGAAGGGCAAAAAGCACATCATCACCACCGCTTTTGAGCATCACGCCGTGCTGCACACGCTGGCGAAGCTGGAAAAAGAGGGCTTTGAAGTTACCTATCTGGACGTCCGGAAGGGACACAACGTCACCGCTCAGCAGGTGAAGGACGCCATCCGTCCCGACACCTGTCTGGTCACCACCATGTACGCCAATAACGAGATCGGCTCCATCCTGCCCATCGCGGAGATCGGTGCCGTCTGTAAAGAAGCGGGCGTGCCCTTCCACACCGACGCCGTTCAGGCCGTCGGCCATCTGCACATCAACGTCAAGGAGCAGAACATCGATATGCTCAGCCTGTCCGGCCACCAGTTCCA
>ENA-OPRV01001134-OPRV01001134.1-human-gut-metagenome-genome-assembly--contig:-NODE-1134-length-14877-cov-6.171299_pt1 | contig 14877 bp, 14 predicted proteins | sample MGYA00241896_ERZ501886 | MGnify/ENA primary metagenome ERZ501886 (study PRJEB25962, sample SAMEA2042452) | human gut metagenome | biome: human gut; feature: human-associated habitat; material: faeces... | reverse complement strand
CAGCGCGTCGAAATCGCTGGTGGTTTTCTGGTTCTCTTTTGACATCAAAAGAGAATAGTTAGCCTTAATGCAAGAGCGCTCTGGCCCGCGCGGAGCGCAAGCCGCTTGACCAAAAGAAAAAACCAGCCCCGCGCCACCAGCGCGAGATCATACACAAAAGAGGAACGATAACCATGCAGAATATCGACCTGATCTGCGTCGGCAAGCTCAACGCGAAATACTTCGCCGAGGGCGTGGCCGAATACCAGAAGCGTCTGGCGGCGTTTGCGTCCTTCCGCATCATCGAGCTTCCGGAAGAAAAAATCGAAGAGAAGAACGCCTCCGACGCTGTGGTGAAAAAGGCGCTGGATAAAGAGGGCAAAGCCATCCTCGGCAGCGTCCGCAAGGGCGCGGCGATCGTCGCGATGTGCATCGAAGGAAAACAGATCTCCTCCGATGAGCTGGCCCAGTTCCTTGCCGACCGCGCAAACAGCGGTGCGGGAGATGTGGCCTTCGTCATCGGCTCGTCCCACGGCCTCTCGGACGAGGTCAAGCGCGCGGCGGCGCTCAAGTTCAGCATGGGCCGCATCACGATGCCCCACCAGCTGGCCCGCCTTGTTCTCACCGAACAGATCTACCGTGCCTGCACCATCAATGCCGGAATGAAATATCATAAGTGAGCCTCAAAGCCCTCGCAGAAGCGGGGCAAGGCTTTACAATCCCCGCAAAACATGATAAAGTAAAGATACTGTGCTTTTAACAGGAAAAGCACGCCCGGCTGCGGGGAAAGCAGCCGGGACAAATACACAACACGACACGGCAAACCAGCCGCGGACGGAAAGGATGTACTTACAATGGAACAGAGCGAAAAGACCCTTGATATGATCGTCAATCTCTGCAAGAACCGTGGTTATGTGTTCCCCGGTTCTGAGATCTACGGCGGTCTGGCCAATAGCTGGGACTACGGCCCTCTGGGCGTCGAGTTCAAGAACAATGTCAAGAAGGCATGGCTGAAGAAGTTCGTGCAGGAGAGCCCCTACAATGTGGGCCTCGATGCCGCCATCATCATGAACCCTCAGACCTGGATCACCACCGGCCACGTTGCCGGTTTCTCGGACCCGCTGCTGGACTGCCGTGCCTGCAAGGCCCGCCACCGTGCCGACAAGCTTATCGGCGACGAGCACCCCGAGGTCAACGTCGATGCCATGAGCTTTGACGAGATGGACGCTTTCATCGCTGAACACGAGGATATTGTCTGCCCCGTCTGCGGCAAGCACGACTTCACCCCCATCCGTAAGTTCAACCTGATGTTCAAGACCGCCATCGGCGTCACCGAGGACAGCTCTTCCACCTGCTACCTCCGTCCCGAGACGGCACAGGGCATCTTCGTCAACTTTGCCAACATCCAGCGCACCACCCGCCGCAAGCTGCCCTTCGGCGTCTGCCAGGTGGGCAAGGCATTCCGCAACGAGATCACCCCGGGCAACTTCACCTTCCGTACCCGTGAGTTCGAGCAGATGGAGTGCGAGTTCTTCTGCAAGCCTGGCACCGACCTCGAGTGGTTCGCCTACTGGAAGGACTATTGCGAGAACTGGCTGCTGAGCCTCGGCATCAAGAAAGAGCACCTGCGCCTGCGTGACCACGAGCCTGCAGAGCTGGCCTTCTACAGCCGTGCTACCACCGACATCGAGTATGCCTTCCCGTTCACCGACTGGGGCGAGCTGTGGGGCATTGCAGACCGCACCAACTACGACCTGAGCCGTCATCAGGAAGCCTCCGGCAAGAGCCTCGAGTACTTCGACAGCGAGACCAACGAGCACTACATCCCTTATGTCATCGAGCCGTCTCTGGGCTGTGACCGCGTGGCTCTGGCCTTCCTGTGCGAGGCTTATGATGAGGAGCACCTGACCGACAGCAAGGGCAAGGAGGACATCCGCACCGTCCTGCATCTGCACCCGGCTCTGGCTCCCTATAAGTGCGCTGTCCTGCCCCTGAGCAAGAAGCTGGGTGACAAGGCAATGGAGATCCGCAATGAGCTGAGCAAGTACTTCATGGTGGACTACGACGATACCGGTTCTATCGGCAAGCGCTACCGCCGTGAGGACGAGATCGGTACTCCGTACTGCATCACCGTGGACTTCGACACCGTGGGCGACGAGGCCAAGGGCATCGTGGCCGACAACTGCGTCACCGTCCGCGACCGCGACACCATGGAGCAGGTTCGTATGCCTATCTCCGAGCTGAAGAGCTACATCGAGAGCAAGATCGAGTTCTGATAAAAACTCACTTTTGTGAGTGAAAAAAACAGCCCCGCCGTTGCATTTTCGGCGGGGCTGTGGTTTATATAACTAAAGAAAGTGCTGTCTGGCAAACGGTCAGTACCTTTCCGGTTGGTTAATCAAAAGATGACCGCGCGAGTTGGTAGCTGGGCGGTCATTTTTTGTTGTTAAAGATTTTCCAGGCGACATCGAAAACGCCGAAGTTCACAGTTGCAAGTAACGTGAGCAGAGCTAAAGTTTCCAAAAGCGTCATGAAGCATCACCCCTTTCGCTGTGGAGCGTCGGGGGCATAACAAAAATGTTCGCCTTCCCGACGCAGGACCGGAAAGGTGCAGACCGCCTGCCGTATGTAGACAGCACTCTCGAATGAGAGGGTAACAGACGTTTCGTGGTTTTTCAACCGGAAGAGGCGTCTGTTTTGTTTTTATCGGGTGGACAATTCGCCCGGGAACGGTTATACTGTCAGATAGAAAATGCACCGCCGTGGTTTGCACGGCAGAAAGGATATTCCGTGGAAAACTTTACTATTCTTCTGAAAAAATATGCCGATTTCATCGTCCGGGTGGGTGTCAATCCCCAGCCGGGCCAGACCCTGATTATCCGCTGTCCGCTGGAAGCCGCGCCGCTGGCTCGGCTGTGCGTGCGCAGCGGCTTTGAGGCCGGTGCCCGCGATGTGCAGGTGGATTGGAGCGACAACGCCGTTTCCCGCAGCCGAATGGAGCTGGGCAGCGAGGAAGCCCTGACTGACTTCAAGCCTTACCAGTTGCGCCGTTATCTCGATTACGCCGAGAGCGAGGGCGGGGTCTGCGTGCTGCATATCCACGCCGACGACCCCGAGGTCTACGCCGGTCTGGACGGCGCGAAGATCAGCCGGGTGAACGCCGCGCAGCGCAGGTTCATGGCCCCGTGGCGGGAGTACACCATGAATGACCGCGTCCAGTGGTCCATCGCCGCCATGCCCAGCGCCCCGTGGGCGAAAAAGATGTTCCCGGAGCTGGAGGAGGCTGCCGCCATCGAGAAGCTCTGGCGGCTCATCTTCGATGTCTGCCGCGTGACCAATGGTGACCCGGTCAATGAGTGGAAGGCTCACATCGACCGCCTGACCAGCCTGAAGGACAAGATGAACGCCCTCGACCTCGAGAGCGTCCATTTCGAGAGCAGCAACGGCACAGATCTGACCGTCGGTATCGCCGACAAGGCCACCTGGGAGAGTGCCGCCAGCGTCAGTGAAAAGGGCGTGGTCTTCCTGCCCAACATCCCCACCGAAGAGGTCTTCACCGCCCCCCACAAGGACAAGGTGAACGGCATCGTCTACGGCACCAAGCCCTACGTCTTCAACGGCCAGCTCATCAAGGGCTTCCATGTCACCTTCAAGGATGGCCGGGTCGTGGAGCATGGTGCCGACGAGGGCGCGGAGCTTCTGGGTCAGCTTCTGGACACCGACGAGGGCGCACGGAGCATCGGCGAAGTGGCGCTGGTGCCGGCGTCCAGCCCCATCAACCGCAGCGGCGCGCTGTTCTACAGCACCCTCTTCGATGAGAACGCCGCCTGTCACATCGCCTTTGGTGCCAGCTATCCCGGCACCACCGAGAATGGCACCCGCCTGAGCAAGGACGAGCTGCTGGCCCGGGGCATGAACCAATCCGCCATCCACGAGGACGTCATGGTGGGTGCTGAGGACAGCCATATTACCGGCAAGTGCCGCGACGGACATACGGTTGACCTGTTCCGTGATGGTGTGTGGGTGCTGTGAGAAGAGGATTTTTCACGAAAAAGCTTGCATAATCCGCAAGAGTATGCTATATTCTAGTAGTACGCTATAGTTTTATTGGAAAGTGGGCCGCAAGGTCCGCTTTTCTTGTTTGTTTGGAGGTTTTTTATGGCGAAGCAGTCTGGCGGCAACACCGCCCAGAGAGTCGAAGCGCTTGTCCGCCCCGTCGTGGAGGGCATGGGCCTGCGCCTGTGGGATGTGGTCTTTGAGAAGGAAGGGCCGGACTGGTATCTCCGTGTGCTCATCGACAAGGACGGCACCATGGACACCGACACCTGTGCCGAAGTGTCCCACGCGCTGGACCCCATCCTCGATGAGGCAGACCCCATCGACCAGAGCTATTATCTCGAGGTGGGCAGCCCCGGCCTTGGCCGCAAGCTGACCCGCCCGGAGCACTACGAGGCACTCAAGGGCGAGAAGATCGGCGTCAAGCTTATCCGCCCCACCGCCGACGGCGTGCGCGAGTTTGCCGGCATCCTGAAAGGCCGCGAGGGCAGCACCGTCACGGTCGAGACGGAGAACGGCCCGGTGAGCTTTGAGGTGAACGCTGCATCCGGCGTCCATCTCTGTGATGACGAACATCTGTTTGATTAAGAACAGCCCTCTCAGGCGCGTTCCGCGCCAGCTCTCCCAGAGGGAGAGCCAAAGATGAATCGAGAAAAGATACCATTATAATCTAGGAGGAACCCGAAAAATGGCAGCAGCGAACAACGAATTTTTTGAAGCTCTCTCCATGCTGGAGCACGAGCGCGGCATCACCGCAGAGTACCTGATCGAGAAGATCAAGGCCGCCATCATCATTGCCGTCAAGAAGAACTACGAGGTCGAGGAGGACCACGTCAAGGTGGACATCGACCCCGATACCGGCCGCTTCGATGTGGCCCTGATCCAGGACGTCGTGGCCGACGAGGACTGGTACGACGAGCACTCCGAGATCGGCATCACCGAGGCCCAGAAGATCCGCAAGACCTACGAAGTGGGCGACCGCATCATCACCCCGCTCAAGACCAAGGACTTTGGCCGCATTGCCGCCCAGACCGCAAAGCACGTCATTCGTCAGGGCATCCGCGAGGCCGAGCGCAGCCAGCAGCTGAGCGAGATCCAGTCCCGCGCACACGACATCGTGCAGGCCACCGTCACCCGTGTGGACCCGGAGAAGGGCATCGTGGCCCTGGACCTGGGCAAGGGCGGCGAGGCCATCCTGCCCCGCAACGAGCAGGTGCCCGGCGAGGTGTACACCGAGGGTCAGACCCTGCAGGTCTATGTGGTGGACGTGGTCAGCACTGAGCGCGGCCCCCGCGTCATGATCAGCCGCACCCACCCCGGCCTTGTCAAGCGCCTGTTTGAGCTGGAAGTGCCCGAGATCTTTGACGGCACTGTGGAGGTAAAGGCCATCAGCCGCGAGGCCGGCGCCCGCACCAAGATGGCTGTCTGGTCCAAGGATGCCAACGTCAACCCCGTCTCTGCCTGCATCGGCCCCCACGGCGACCGTGTGGCCGCTGTCGTCGAGAAGCTGGGCGGCGAGAAGATCGACATCGTCAAGTGGAGCGAGGACGTCTCCGAGTTCATCTCCGCAGCTCTCAGCCCCGCAAAGGTGGTCAAGGTCGAGCTGCTGCCCGGCGAGACCCGCTCCTGCCGCGTGACCGTGCCGGACCAGCAGCTGAGCCTTGCCATCGGCAACAAGGGCCAGAACGCCCGTCTGTGCGCCCGCCTGACCGGCTACAATATCGACATCCGCCCCGAGAGCGGCTACTACGGCGAGGAAGAGCCGAAGGCTGCCGAGGCTGAGAAGACCGAAGACACCGCCGCAGAATAAGCGCGGAACACCTGCCGAAGGAGGGAAAACCGGATGGCACAAAAGAAGATCCCTGCCCGCCAGTGCATCGGCTGCCTGACCAGCCGCCCCAAGAAGGAACTGGTGCGTGTGGTGCGCGCACCCAGCGGAGAGATCAGCATCGACCCCGTGGGCAAGAAGCCCGGCCGCGGTGCTTACCTCTGCCCGGATGCCGCCTGCCTTGCAAAGGCAAAAAAGAAGAAGGCGCTGGAGCGCTGCTTTGAGCAGCCGGTCCCCGCCGAGGTATACGATGCACTGGCCCAGCAGCTGGCCAGTGTGGAAGCAGAAAAGGAGGCCGACCGCGATGGCAAAGAAGCATAACGCCCCCGCAAAACCGGCCCTTGAGCCGAATGAGGCCCTGTTCCAGGCCGTGAGCCTCTGCCGCAAGGCGGGCGCTCTGACTATGGGCTTTGACGCGGTGGAAGACGCCGTCGTCAAGGGTAAGGCATGGCTCGTGATGACTGCATCCGACGCCAGCCCCAAGACCGTGCAGCGGCTCAACTACGCTGTGGGCGATATGGTGGACGTCATCCCCATGCCGCTGACACAGGATAAGCTGGCTGACATCAGCCGCAAACCGGTGGCCATTTATGCCGTCACCGACCGCAACCTCGCCAAGCTCTGCTTTGACCGGCTGACGGCGTGCGGAGCGATTCAAACTGAGGAGGATATGAGCGAATGACCGTAAAATATAAAGTGAGCGATTTTGCAAAGGACCTGAGCATCTCTGCCAAGAAGGTCCTCGACGAGCTGAACGCTATGGGCAGCACCGGCAAGAAGAACAGCTCCACTCTGGAAGAGAACGAGCTGAACTACCTGCTGGAGAAGTTCAGCAAGGACAACAGCGTCAAGAGCCTGGACGAGTTCCTGAACAGCGCCAAGGCCCCCAAGGCTGAGCCGAAGCCCGCCGAGAAGAAGGCGGAGCCCAAGGCCGAAAAGAAGCCCGAGGCTCCCAAGGCTGAGCCCGCAAAGGCCGAGGCAAAGCCCGCTGCCAAGCAAAACAACAAGAAGAACGAGCAGCACAAGAAGCGCGAGGAGAAGACCGTCTCCCTGAGCGAGCTGGCCCGTGAGACCGGCGCAAAGGCTACTGCAGCTTCCGCTCAGTCCGTCTCTGTCCGCCGCGAGGACAATCAGGTCACCGTCGATACCCGCACCGTCGATATGAACGTGGACCGCTTCGACGCCCGTTACGACGATCTGGCTTCCACCAAGAACACCGAGAACCGCCGCAAGCCCACCCCCCAGGGCAACAAGCAGAAGTTCACCCAGCGCGGCCAGCGCCAGCGCCAGCAGTTCCAGAAGGGCAAGCGTGAGACCGAGTTCGAGCGTCTGCAGCGCATCCAGCTGGAAAAGGCCCGCAATGCGCAGCTGAAGGTCCTCATCCCCGATGAGATCACCGTCGGTGAGCTGGCTGCCCGCCTGAAGCAGCAGGCCGGCAAGGTCATCGCCAAGTTCATGCAGATGGGCGAGATGCATGCTATCAACGACATCATCGATTTCGATACCGCCGCTCTGGTGGCCGAGGAGTTCCACGCCAAGGTCGAGAAGGAAGTCCACGTCACCATCGAGGAGCGCCTGTTCACCCAGGAGGAGGATTCTCAGGACGATCTCGTCACCCGTCCCCCGGTCGTCTGCGTCATGGGCCACGTTGACCACGGCAAGACCAGTATCCTGGATGCTATCCGCAAGACCAACGTCACCGCAGGCGAGGCCGGCGGCATCACTCAGGCCATCGGTGCATATCAGGTCAAGGTCAACGACAGCCTCATCACCTTCCTGGATACCCCGGGCCACGAGGCATTCACCTCCATGCGCGCCCGCGGTGCCAACATGACCGATATTGCAGTTCTGGTCGTCGCCGCCGATGACGGCATCATGCCCCAGACGGTCGAGTCCATCAACCACGCCAAGGCTGCAAACGTCAAGCTCATCGTGGCCATGAACAAGATGGATAAGCCCACCGCCAACCCCGAGCGCGTGATGGAGGGCCTGACCAAGTACGGCATCATCACCGAGGACTGGGGCGGCGATGTCGCCTGCATCCCCGTCTCTGCTCTGACCGGCATGGGCATCAACGACCTGCTGGAGCGCATCGCTCTGGAAGCTGAGGTCATGGAGCTGAAGGCTAACCCCAACCGCCGTGCCAAGGGCGCTGTCGTCGAGGCTCGTCTGGACAAGGGCCAGGGTCCCATCGCTACCATTCTGGTGCAGAACGGCACCCTCCACTCCGGCGACGTCATCATCGCCGGTACCGCCGTGGGCCGTGTGCGTACCATGCGCAGCGACAAGGGCATTCTGCTGAACGACGCCGGCCCCTCCACTCCTGTGGAGATCACCGGTCTGACCGCTGTGCCTGAGGCCGGCGACCTGTTCGAGGCCGTCGAGGACGAGCGTCTGGCCCGTGAGCTGGCCGAGCAGCGCATCGCTGCCGCCAAGGAGAAGCAGTTCTCCGCCTTCCAGAAGGTCACTCTGGATAACCTGTTCAGCCAGATGGCTCAGAACGATATGAAGGAGCTGGCCATCGTCGTTAAGGCTGACGTGCAGGGCTCCGCCGAGGCCGTCAAGCAGAGCCTCGAGAAGATCTCCAACGATGAGGTCCGCGTCCGCGTCATCCACGCCGGTGTCGGTGCCATCAGCAAGTCCGATGTTGACCTGGCCGACGCATCCAACGCCATCATCATCGGCTTCAACGTCCGCCCCGACAACGTGGCGAAGGAAGAGGCCGCTGCCACCAAGGTCGAGATGCGTATGTACCGCGTCATCTATGACGCCATCAACGACGTCACCGACGCTATGAAGGGTATGCTGGCTCCCAAGTTCCGCGAGGTGTCTCTGGGCGAGCTGCAGGTCCGTCAGGTCTACAAGATCTGTAACGTGGGCACCGTTGCAGGCTGCCGCGTGACCAGCGGCAAGATCACCCGCGACAGCAAGGTGCGCGTGGTCCGTGACGGCATCGTCATTGCCGAGGACGAGATCGCATCCCTGAAGCGCTTCAAGGACGACGCCAAGGAAGTGGCCGAGGGCTACGAGTGCGGCGTTACTCTGGCAAAGTTTGCCGACGTCAAGGAAGGCGACGTCTACGAGGCCTTCAAGATGGAAGAATACCGCGACTAAGAGAATAACCTCTCAGTCTGCCTTCGGCAGCCAGCTCCCCTACCGAGGGGAGCCTCTGGCGAAGAGGTGAAGCTTTACGAAATGCCAAGGCCTCTCCTCGATAGGAGAGGTGGCATTGCGAAGCAATGACGGAGAGGTTTATTTTAGAGGAGAAACTATGTCTCAGAAAAATATGGGCCGTCTGGCGCAGGACATGAAGCGTGAGCTCATCGCCATCATCGGACGGCTGAAAGACCCGCGGCTGGAGGGCGGTCTGCTGACCGTCACCCGGCTGGATGTGACGCCCGACCTGGATGTGGCGAAGGTCTATGTGAGCGTGATGGGCCGTGAGGATGGCCCCAAGCCCGCTATCGAGGCCCTGAACCGCGCTGCAGGCCATGTGCGCACCGAAGTGAGCAAGAAAATGCACATCCGCAAGGCACCCCGCTTCATCTTTGTGGAGGACGACGGTGCCGCCTATGCAGCCCACATCAATGAGCTGCTCCGCACGCTGAATGTGAACGGCGATGCTGAGGACTCTCAGCCCGCCGAGACCGAGGAATAAATCCAGCGCTGCGGAAAGGATGGATCCATCAAATGACAGAACAGCTCAATGTGCAGCAGATGGCCGAGCGCCTCTGTGCTGCGGACAACATTCTGGTCCTATGTCATAAAAACCCGGACGGCGACACCATCGGCTGCGGCAGCGCCCTCTGCCACGCGCTCAAGGCGCTGGGCAAGACGGCAGCTGTCCTCTGCTCCGATGCAGTGCCTTCCCGCTACAGCTTTACTGCACCGGTGCCGTTCCGGGGCGAGTTTGAGCCCAAGACCGTTGTGGCCGTGGACGTTGCCAGCGTGCAGCTCTTTGGTGAAAACAACGGTGTGCCGCAGTATACCCGCCACGTCGATCTCTGCATCGACCACCACACGGGCAACAGCGGCTATGCAGATTTCACCCTGCTGGACGGCAATGCGGCCGCAGCGGCAGAGCTTTTGTATGAGGCCATCAGCGAGATGGGCGTGGAGATCACCCCCCTCATCGCCAACTGCCTCTACACCGGCCTCGCTACTGACACCGGCTGTTTCCGGTTCTCTTCCACCACTGCCAACACCCACCTCGTGGCTGCACAGCTCATTCTGGCCGGTGCGCAGGTGGAGGAGCTGAACACCCTGCTCTTCGACACCAAACCCCGGGAGCGGATGGAGGCGGAGCGTATCGCCCGCAACCATCTGGAATATCATCTTGAGGGCCGCTGCGCCCTGATGTATCTGACCCGGGACGAGATAGAGCAGAGCGGCGTGGACCCGGCTGACCTGGAAGAGCTGACCAGCCTGCCCATCAGCATCGAGGGGGTCAAAGTGGGCCTGCTGCTCCGTCAGCAGCCTGGCGGCAGCTACCGCATCAGCGTGCGCGCCGCCAAGGGCGTGGACGCCTGCGCCATCGCACGGCGTCTGGGCGGCGGCGGCCACACCCGCGCAGCGGGCTGTGAGCTGCTGGGCAACCTCGACAACGCCAAGAGCGCCATTCTGGCCGAAGTGGAGGCGGAACTCGACCGCCCCGAGACACAGGAGGAAAGCTGATGCAGGGCATCCTTATCGTAGATAAGCCGATGGAGTGGACCAGCTTTGACGTCATCGCCAAGCTGCGCGGCATCCTCGGTACCCGCAAGCTGGGTCACAGCGGTACGCTGGACCCCATGGCCACCGGCGTTCTGCCGGTGTTCTGCGGCGGGGCCAGCAAGGCCGTGGACCTTCAGCTCGACCACACCAAGACCTACTGCGCCCGGCTGCGGCTGGGGATGCAGACCGACACCGGCGACATCACCGGCACCGTGCTGGAAACAGCCCCGGTGACGGCGGGGGAGAAGGAGCTGCTGGCCGTTCTGCCCCGGTTCCTCGGCCCCCAGATGCAGACGCCGCCCATGTACTCGGCAGTCAAGATCAACGGCCAGCCCCTCTATAAGCTGGCCCGCGAGGGCGTCACGGTGGAGCGGAAGGCCCGTCCCATCGAGATACTGGACATCCGGTACGGCGGCAGCCCGGTGGAGAACGAATACGTCCTCACCGTCCGCTGCTCCAAGGGAACGTATATCCGCACTCTGTTGGAGGACATTGCCGCCGCTATGGGCCAGAAAGGCACCATGAGCGCTTTGCGCCGCACGACGGCGGGTGTCTACACCGAGGCCGACGCCCACACGCTGGAAGAGATACAGGCGGCAAAGGACGCAGGCCCCGAGGCACTGCAGGCTTTGATGCTGCCGGTGGAGAGCGTGTTCGAGAGCCTGCCTCTGCTAGTGGTAGAGCCAAGGGTGGAGCAGCACCTGTACAACGGCTGCCCCACCAGCCGCTACCCGGCGGCAGATGGCCGTTACCGTGTCCGCAATGCCGAGGGTCAGTTCCTGGGCCTTGCGAACATCACCGGCGGCGTGCTCAAGGTCGAAAAACTCTTTGTAGAGAGGAATTAAAGAACATTCATGCAGATCTATTCACAGCTTGCGCCGCTTGCGCTGGGCGGTGCCCACGGCTCTGCTGTGGCAATGGGCTTTTTTGACGGCATCCACATCGGCCACCGCGCGGTCATCAATGGCGCAGTGGAGTGGGCCAGGGCCCATGGCGCGGCACCGGCGGTGTTCACCTTCCGCCTGCCCACCGAAAACAAGATGAAGGGCAAGCGCCTGCTCTCCACCGAGGACAAGCACGCCCTCATCGCCAGCCTTGGCGTGGAGCACTATCTCTGCCCCGATTTCGAGGAGATCAAGGCCATGACGCCGGAGCAGTTCGTGCTGGGCATCATCCGGGACTGCAACGCCCGGGCGCTGTTCTGCGGCGAGAACTTCACCTTCGGTGCCAGGGCGGCAGGCACACCGGAGCTGCTGCGTCAGCTCTGCGAGCCGCTGGGCGTGGAGGTAGTCGTCCTGCCGATGGCACAGTTTGAGGAGAAGCCTGTTTCCTCCACCCGCATCCGCACCGCGCTGGAAGGCGGTGACATCCCGGCGGCCAATGCCATGCTGGGGATGCCCTACGCCATCCGCTTCACGGTGCATCACGGGGCGGGCCTTGGCCGGACGCTGGGCGTGCCGACCATCAACCAGCTCTACCCGCAGGGCTTCCAGCTGCCCCGGTACGGCATCTATATCACCCGCACCAGAATAGGAGACAGGTGGTATCCCTCGGCCACCGGCCTTGGCACCCGGCCCACCGTCAACAGCGACGAGAGCAAGGTGACCTGCGAGACCTTCATCCCGGGCTTTACCGGCGACCTTTACGGCACCGACCCGGTGGTGGAGTTCCACGCCTACCTCAGCCCCAGCAAAAAGTTCGACACGCTGGATGAGCTGCGCGAGTGCATCGACCACGCAGCCCAGCGTGCGCAGGAATACTTTGCGGAGTGAACTTTATGAAAAAAACAAAACAGAAATGGTGCCTGCGCATCCTGGTCTGGCTGGTGGCGCTGCTGGTCCTTCTGGGGGTGGCAGACTCCTGCCGTGTTCAGGAAGACCCCCACCGCACACTGGTGCAGGGCAGTCTGCAGGAACTGAACGACAGCTGGACGCTGGAAACAGACCAGCAGGCCGTGTATGACATTCCGGAAAGCATGGGGGAAAGCCTGATGCTGAGCATCCGCAGCACGAAACAGAAGTTCAGCCTCGGGCTGCGGGCGGCGGACGGTCAGGAGACGGTGTTCTATACTTATGACCCGGGCAGCGGCCCGGCAGAGATGCGGCTCTTTGCTGCTCTGCCGGAGGGCGCGGCCGGAAAGACGCTGGTGCTTCGCTGTGCGGAGCCGTCGGCCCTCAGCGTGATGCTGAGCAGCGAGTCGGTGCTGGCCACCCAGACGAAACTGAGCAGCTATTATTTCAGGCGCAGCCTTTACGCGCTGGTGTTCTTCCTGCTCTGCGTCCTCTGCGCCGTGGAGCTTGGCGTTCTGATGGTGACGATGCGCAGCATCTTCACTCCGGAGGTCTGCCATCAGACCCGGGTGATGATCGGGCTGATGCTGGACGCCGGCATCTGGATACTGACGGATTCCGAGCTGCTGGCACTGGTGACGGACAGGGCGAATCTCGTCGTGTTCGTCTCACTGGTCACCTTCAGCCTCACAGTGCCTTTCACGCTGGAATTCGTCCGCTGTACCATAAGGAATGATGGCTGGCTCATCCGCCTCCCGCAGATGGCTGCGCTGGTACTGCTGGCAGCAGATGCTGCGGGTTGGCTGCTGGCCGGACAGCCCATGTTGTGGCTGCTCATGCCCATTCATATCACCGTCATTGCCAGCATTCTGGCAGCATTCCATACCCTCGTGGTCTCCTATAAAAAGAACCACAGCGGCGAGGTGAGGAACATCCTGCTGGCTTTCGGCGTGCTGGCAGCGGGTGCTCTGCTTGCGCTGGCGACCTTCTACAGCGGCTACCGGGGCCGGACTTACGCCGTGTGCTACTGCGCCGGTCTGCTGGGATTTCTGGTGATGCTGGGCCGCATCGTGCTCCACCGCATCCGGCAGGCTATCAACGAACAGGCCCAGCTGGAAAACTACAAGAAGCTGGCCTACGTCGACTCGCTGACCGGGCTTTTCAACTATACGGCCTTCAAGTATATGAAGTCCCGCTGGCCCGAGCGCACGGACTGGACCTACATCGTTATGGACATCAACTGGCTCAAGCAGACCAACGACCAATACGGCCACCGTGCCGGTGACGAACTGCTCTGCTGTGCGGTCCGCTGCATCCGGGAGGCCTTTTACCGGGCCGAGGACTGCTTCCGCATCGGCGGCGATGAGTTCGCGGTCATTGCGGCTGCGACGGATGAGGACGCTGTGAAGGCAGCAGTCGAAACGCTCCGGCACTTGTGCGCGGAGTGGGATGCGAAGGAAGAGTATCCCGTCTCCATCGCAGTGGGCTATGCCATGCAGGCAGGCCGCACCATGACAGCGGACGAGCTGTTCATGGAGGCTGATGCTGCGATGTACCAGAACAAAGCCGAGATCAAAAAGGCTGTGGGCGGCATCATCCGCTGAATAAAACAAGAACGCACCTCACCGATGAAAGCGATCGGTGAGGTGCGTTTTTGCTTAGTCAGAAAGAGAAACCGGAAAAATAGAGGTGCTCCACCGTTTCCTTTTCGGCGGCGGAGAGGGACGTGTCTGCGGCCATGGCGGCACGGATACTTTCCTGGGTATCCGGGTAGGAGTTGAAGGTGATGCAGACTGTTTCACTGTCGGCATCGAAGTGGAGGGCGTCGCGGTCTTGCGGCGTCCAGACGTCCCAGCCCGGGGAGCCGCTGGTCATGAAACTGGCAAGCGCCTGCTTCAGCCGGGCCGAAAGGGCCTGCGCACCTGCTGAAGACAAATCAGCACAGGCAGAATAGCTGCTTTCGGACGAGAAGAGCGCCAGCGGCAGGCCGTGGAAGGAGCCGAGGCCCGGGATAGTCGTCTGACTGTCGGCTCCGCCGTAGTCGATGAGGCCAAGCCAGACCGGAGCACTGCCGCCCAGCGCTTCGGCGACGGCTTCGGTGCTGCTCCAGCGGCAGAGGGCTGAGCCGTATTTTACGGCATAGGCCCGGGCCGCGCTGGAAGCGGGCCGCAGGTCGTCCCGGACAAAGCCGCTGAATTCGGTGGCGCTGCTGAGCAGCAGGAGAGGGACAGCACTCCGGGCGTCCCGGGAGAGCACCACATCGTCTGCGTAGAGGATGGCTGGTTTGCCGAGGGCCGCAATGCGGGCCGGTTCGAGGCCGCAGAGCCATTCCCGGACGTCCGCCCCCGGCGTCAGCAGCCATTCGGCGGCGGAAGCCGTGTCAGCGAACCGCCCGTCTTCTACGGCCAGCGGTGCGAAATTTTCGGCCAGCTTCTGGGCGGCGGCGTCCGGGTCGGCGAGGGACAGTCCGCCGGAGATGGCGACGGCTTTTTGGAAGCGTTCGCGGAAGAG
>ENA-OPRV01001131-OPRV01001131.1-human-gut-metagenome-genome-assembly--contig:-NODE-1131-length-14902-cov-6.283828_pt1 | contig 14902 bp, 9 predicted proteins | sample MGYA00241896_ERZ501886 | MGnify/ENA primary metagenome ERZ501886 (study PRJEB25962, sample SAMEA2042452) | human gut metagenome | biome: human gut; feature: human-associated habitat; material: faeces... | reverse complement strand
TGCGGCGTGCAACGCCGCCGTCCGTCGCCCCTCGCGGAGGGGCGTGAATTGAAATCTTCAAGAATGTCGTGCGCATGAAGCCGATGTAGTCGCCCCTCGCGGAGGGGCGTGAATTGAAATAGTAACTAATTGTTACGGCGCTGAACGTGATGAAATGTCGCCCCTCGCGGAGGGGCGTGAATTGAAATTCCAAATCGGATAAGCGCGAATTGATAGGCGCTTGTCGCCCCTCGCGGAGGGGCGTGAATTGAAATTGACATGCTGACGGAGTATTCCAGCTTGTTTCAGGTCGCCCCTCGCGGAGGGGCGTGAATTGAAATGAAATCCGTGTAAAGGGGGCGTGAACAATGGCTGTCGCCCCTCGCGGAGGGGCGTGAATTGAAATATTTCGTTATCCATGTATCCCGAAGATTTGAAACGTCGCCCCTCGCGGAGGGGCGTGAATTGAAATTATACGAGGACCCATATTTTGACTATCAAGACCACGGTCGCCCCTCGCGGAGGGGCGTGAATTGAAATACAATCACTTGTGAGCGACGTTATCCGATTGAGTCGCCCCTCGCGGAGGGGCGTGAATTGAAATTCCGTCTCAATGCCCAGAATCCGCAGAAGTTTCGTCGCCCCTCGCGGAGGGGCGTGAATTGAAATACGCCGTCCGGCTCAAAGACACGCGCCATCAGGTCGCCCCTCGCGGAGGGGCGTGAATTGAAATTGTATACATCAGGATTGTTACCGCAGAACGGGCAGTCGCCCCTCGCGGAGGGGCGTGAATTGAAATGTCGATGTCGTTCTCCTTGATGGTCATCTTGAGTCGCCCCTCGCGGAGGGGCGTGAATTGAAATTCCGTCTCGATGTGCAGCCAACCGCCACTATTCCCGTCGCCCCTCGCGGAGGGGCGTGAATTGAAATACTATATGCTCTTTTTTTTCCCCATCCCTTTTCGGTCGCCCCTCGCGGAGGGGCGTGAATTGAAATTCTCGGTTCACCCTGTAATAGCTTCTCCGTCTGTGTCGCCCCTCGCGGAGGGGCGTGAATTGAAATGATGTCCAGCGCTCGACAAATGTCAATCGTCACAGTCGCCCCTCGCGGAGGGGCGTGAATTGAAATCTCCCTCTTCGACGAACACTCGGATGTTTCCAAACGTCGCCCCTCGCGGAGGGGCGTGAATTGAAATGCCTTGAAAAAGATGGTTGCGTGTACAGCCACCTGTCGCCCCTCGCGGAGGGGCGTGAATTGAAATACGCGGGTTGCGTGAGGAAAGGAGAAACGCAATGAAGTCGCCCCTCGCGGAGGGGCGTGAATTGAAATAGGCAACAACCATTGCTTGTATCATCGGGCATCTTCGTCGCCCCTCGCGGAGGGGCGTGAATTGAAATGCGTGCGTACTGAAAATCCGCCTTGTTGTAGATTGGTCGCCCCTCGCGGAGGGGCGTGAATTGAAATGAAATCCGTGTGAAGGGGGCGTGAACAATGGCTTGTCGCCCCTCGCGGAGGGGCGTGAATTGAAATGCGCTATTGTCCGCCGGGTTTTGTAAATCATTGTGTCGCCCCTCGCGGAGGGGCGTGAATTGAAATATTTCTATTCCGGCAAATACTGTTAAAGGGACAAGTCGCCCCTCGCGGAGGGGCGTGAATTGAAATACGGCGTACGCACGGCGTGAGTTGGAGGAAATGGTCGCCCCTCGCGGAGGGGCGTGAATTGAAATCGCAACTTGCGGATGTATTGAATATCGCTGTTCCTGTCGCCCCTCGCGGAGGGGCGTGAATTGAAATATTTTCAAGTCGACACAACGTCGCTAACAAAATGTCGCCCCTCGCGGAGGGGCGTGAATTGAAATACTTGAGCATGGGGCGTGTGCCGTAGACCCCCACGGGTCGCCCCTCGCGGAGGGGCGTGAATTGAAATCAACTGGGACGGCACGTCTGACCTTGCCATTGCGTCGCCCCTCGCGGAGGGGCGTGAATTGAAATGAAGCGGAGAAAAACATCGGAGTAAAGCCTTCGTCGCCCCTCGCGGAGGGGCGTGAATTGAAATAATTGGTAGCATACAATCCGTTTCGACGATTTTGGTCGCCCCTCGCGGAGGGGCGTGAATTGAAATATCCGGCAGTTCCTTTACCTTCTCGACGAGCGTTTGTCGCCCCTCGCGGAGGGGCGTGAATTGAAATGGAAAATGTGCCAATGGCGCTCAGAATCAACCCTGGTCGCCCCTCGCGGAGGGGCGTGAATTGAAATTCATCGGGCATCTTCGGGTACGAAACCGCGTTTGTCGCCCCTCGCGGAGGGGCGTGAATTGAAATACCCGAAGGTTGGAGCGATACCTATTTTCTCGGAGTCGCCCCTCGCGGAGGGGCGTGAATTGAAATGCTGGAAATTGCTACAAGCATTTCTAAGGGTACGCGTCGCCCCTCGCGGAGGGGCGTGAATTGAAATGTGAATACCTTGACACAACGGTTGCTTTATCGAAGTCGCCCCTCGCGGAGGGGCGTGAATTGAAATTTGGTATGCCAGAACGTTGCCCCTCGCAATTTTGTCGCCCCTCGCGGAGGGGCGTGAATTGAAATCACCCTCTTGGGTGCCATTCGCTCAGAACGTGGGTCGCCCCTCGCGGAGGGGCGTGAATTGAAATCTGTTCGTGGAAATTCGTAAACGGAAATTGCTCCCGTCGCCCCTCGCGGAGGGGCGTGAATTGAAATACTTCCAATATTTCGCACGGCTACACACTAACGTCGCCCCTCGCGGAGGGGCGTGAATTGAAATCATTTGAGCGCGGAAACACTCGCCGCCTCGATGCTGGTCGCCCCTCGCGGAGGGGCGTGAATTGAAATACCGGTGAGCAGTTGGGGCGGACGTGCTTTTCCGTCGCCCCTCGCGGAGGGGCGTGAATTGAAATTGGCGGCGGATATGGCGTCGTTCTACAACCTTGTCGCCCCTCGCGGAGGGGCGTGAATTGAAATACGATTTCATAGTAAATCCGCCCATAGCAGACGCGTCGCCCCTCGCGGAGGGGCGTGAATTGAAATGCGCGAATAACGCAGAACTCCAATTTGTCCACGTCGCCCCTCGCGGAGGGGCGTGAATTGAAATGGGGCAATCGGCATAATCACCGCGTCGCCGTGCGTCGTGTCGCCCCTCGCGGAGGGGCGTGAATTGAAATCCTTGCGGACGTCAGCAGCAGCGTGAACAGCATCGGTCGCCCCTCGCGGAGGGGCGTGAATTGAAATGTGCGAATCGGTCGCCCGTCCGCGCCGATGCCGTCGCCCCTCGCGGAGGGGCGTGAATTGAAATGTTCGGACGAGTGACGTTAAAGCCAACGTCCAGCCGTCGCCCCTCGCGGAGGGGCGTGAATTGAAATATGAAGAATCCATGTACGCGGGATTGCCCGGAACGTCGCCCCTCGCGGAGGGGCGTGAATTGAAATGATGTCGGCGGTGATGCTTCGCGCCAGATTGCCGTCGCCCCTCGCGGAGGGGCGTGAATTGAAATTCCCCAACATCAAGAAATGCAATCAGGATGCGCAGTCGCCCCTCGCGGAGGGGCGTGAATTGAAATGCCGTGCAATATCTCCGTGCTCAAACTCTCACCCGTCGCCCCTCGCGGAGGGGCGTGAATTGAAATTAACTGTGTTTCAAAAATCGTTTTTTCGTATTCGTGTCGCCCCTCGCGGAGGGGCGTGAATTGAAATTCATCACAGTGGTAAATCCTGAAAGGCTTGACAGTCGCCCCTCGCGGAGGGGCGTGAATTGAAATAATTGGAATAACTCCGAATGGCTGAAACAGAAAATGTCGCCCCTCGCGGAGGGGCGTGAATTGAAATAGGAAAATTAAGACAATTGACGACCCGGATGACGTCGCCCCTCGCGGAGGGGCGTGAATTGAAATAAATTACAGTTAGTGATATGAGCGGTGAGGGAGGCATGTCGCCCCTCGCGGAGGGGCGTGAATTGAAATACAAAAGGCAAGAAAACAACACGCAAAACGGCAGGGTCGCCCCTCGCGGAGGGGCGTGAATTGAAATGGACGCGATCCGGCAGAAAAGAGGCAAACCATGACGTCGCCCCTCACGGAGGGGCGTGAATTGAAATACACAATGACGCAAGCAACCCTGTACATCGGCCTTGTCGCCCCTCGCGGAGGGGCGTGAATTGAAATATGGGAGCCGCCGGGTGAACCCGGCGGGCGGTCAGGTCGCCCCTCGCGGAGGGGCGTGAATTGAAATGTATCACCGCTCGAACGCTTGACATCCCACAGGGGTCGCCCCTCGCGGAGGGGCGTGAATTGAAATGAAACGGGCGGTGATCCCTTCTTCTACGATAGCGTCGCCCCTCGCGGAGGGGCGTGAATTGAAATCTGCGCAAACAGTACTATGAAACTTGGCGGAAGTCGCCCCTCGCGGAGGGGCGTGAATTGAAATCGCCAAGCCCTGAAACCCTTGATATATCGGGCTTGTCGCCCCTCGCGGAGGGGCGTGAATTGAAATCGCAAGGCGATAGGCACGAATCTCGTCCTCCGTCGTCGCCCCTCGCGGAGGGGCGTGAATTGAAATACGGTTGCGAATCCTTCCTCGTCCACATGAACGTGTCGCCCCTCGCGGAGGGGCGTGAATTGAAATTTGCGCATGAAAATCGCGTTTTTGCCGTGGTTAAGTCGCCCCTCGCGGAGGGGCGTGAATTGAAATAGCGAAAAGCCGCAGAACCGTCGGCAGCGGAGGTCGCCCCTCGCGGAGGGGCGTGAATTGAAATAATTGCTCCATTTTTCCCTCCTCTTCGTCCGTCGCGTCGCCCCTCGCGGAGGGGCGTGAATTGAAATGTCGTCCAGTTCGTCAAGAAACTCCTTTGTGTCGTCGCCCCTCGCGGAGGGGCGTGAATTGAAATAGTTTTCATCAGCTTCCCTCCCACGGCGTATTCGTCGCCCCTCGCGGAGGGGCGTGAATTGAAATGTTTTACCACCGCCATAGTTGAGCGTCAGCGCGCCGTCGCCCCTCGCGGAGGGGCGTGAATTGAAATGAGCTTCCAGCGCCGCATGATCATGCGCCGCTGGTCGCCCCTCGCGGAGGGGCGTGAATTGAAATCCCGCTCCTTGTGTACACCTTGATTTTCTTTTCTGTCGCCCCTCGCGGAGGGGCGTGAATTGAAATTCTGAGCGAAAATACAACCATGGATAGACCCACCTGTCGCCCCTCGCGGAGGGGCGTGAATTGAAATACCATCAGCAGCGCAACGATTGCCAAGCCGACAATGTCGCCCCTCGCGGAGGGGCGTGAATTGAAATAAGACAGCGGACGAAGCAGCGCAAGCGTTCCTGGTCGCCCCTCGCGGAGGGGCGTGAATTGAAATAACCCGTTCGCTTGGCAATTGTGGTACATCTGCCGTCGCCCCTCGCGGAGGGGCGTGAATTGAAATCCGCTGTATGCCAACGACAAGAAGCAGACAGAGCTGTCGCCCCTCGCGGAGGGGCGTGAATTGAAATGTAACGCACGACGACGATCGCGCCGCAGTTCTTCGTCGCCCCTCGCGGAGGGGCGTGAATTGAAATTTCCTGATTCGGCACGTTTGCCACGTCAACCCGTCGCCCCTCGCGGAGGGGCGTGAATTGAAATGATGTCCAGTTCTTCGTACAAGTACGGAATTAAATCCGTCGCCCCTCGCGGAGGGGCGTGAATTGAAATAAGTTCGATTGTGTCGGGAAGGTGGATTTCCGGGTCGCCCCTCGCGGAGGGGCGTGAATTGAAATTCCATCGTAGCTGTGCTGGTCGAGAAGCCCTGCCGTGTCGCCCCTCGCGGAGGGGCGTGAATTGAAATGCTCATGTCTTCCTGCCCTGCGATGTAGCCGCCGCTCGTCGCCCCTCGCGGAGGGGCGTGAATTGAAATACTTTCGGCGTTCGCCGCAGTATAACGCTGCCGTCGCCCCTCGCGGAGGGGCGTGAATTGAAATGCAGGGCTGCTGGCGCAGGGCTACCAAATCAACCCGGTCGCCCCTCGCGGAGGGGCGTGAATTGAAATGGAAAGCCACAAAAGACAAGAAAACGACACGCCCGTCGCCCCTCGCGGAGGGGCGTGAATTGAAATACATCCAGCGCGGCGACCACGGCAGCGTTTGCGCGTCGCCCCTCGCGGAGGGGCGTGAATTGAAATTAATGTGCGCCCCGATTTACTGCGAAACAAATGGCGTCGCCCCTCGCGGAGGGGCGTGAATTGAAATACTTCGCATTCGATGTTGAGTTCGTCGTAGTCAAGTCGCCCCTCGCGGAGGGGCGTGAATTGAAATCGCCTCAACGCTGACGATTCGCGGACGCTGTGCCTCGTCGCCCCTCGCGGAGGGGCGTGAATTGAAATGCTGGATGATGATGATGATGATATCCGGCGCGCTGGTCGCCCCTCGCGGAGGGGCGTGAATTGAAATGAACATTCGCGGTTTTTCAGCACATGATATAGGTCGCCCCTCGCGGAGGGGCGTGAATTGAAATACGATTCGCGCTGATGAAGCCACGCACCTCATACGTCGCCCCTCGCGGAGGGGCGTGAATTGAAATGTGTCCGCTACCAGCTAAACAGGTTGCAAGCGCGTCGCCCCTCGCGGAGGGGCGTGAATTGAAATAATTCCGATTCCGATTTTCCTACATTCCGAGGTGTCGCCCCTCGCGGAGGGGCGTGAATTGAAATCTTGATTTCTTCGCACAAGGCGCACAGCGCACGGTCGTCGCCCCTCGCGGAGGGGCGTGAATTGAAATTTAAGCGTCGAGAATACCGGGTGGTAGCATTTGGTCGCCCCTCGCGGAGGGGCGTGAATTGAAATCAGCGCTGGACAGTGTGGCGTGATCCCTACTAGTCGCCCCTCGCGGAGGGGCGTGAATTGAAATGCGAAAGGCCGAAAACGGCCACGAAAAAAGGAGGGTCGCCCCTCGCGGAGGGGCGTGAATTGAAATGTACACGCACAGAAAAGTAACGAAATCGTTAGTGCGTCGCCCCTCGCGGAGGGGCGTGAATTGAAATAACGCGGCGATTGCGGCGTGCAACGCCGCCGTCCGTCGCCCCTCGCGGAGGGGCGTGAATTGAAATTGGTACGACGCAGGCGACTGGCAGAGCCGCGCGCGTCGCCCCTCGCGGAGGGGCGTGAATTGAAATAAGCCGGAGCTGGATCACTACGAAATCAAAGTGCGCGTCGCCCCTCGCGGAGGGGCGTGAATTGAAATAGCCATCGCTTTCCTCCCACGGCGTGTCCTGCATGTCGCCCCTCGCGGAGGGGCGTGAATTGAAATAGATTGAGTGAATCGGAAAACGCCGAGCTGGAAGCGGTCGCCCCTCGCGGAGGGGCGTGAATTGAAATTTGCCACGTCGCCCTTGCAAGGCTTGCTTGCCTTGTCGCCCCTCGCGGAGGGGCGTGAATTGAAATATTCTGCCCCCAGAAAACAGGGGCAGGGAATCACGTCGCCCCTCGCGGAGGGGCGTGAATTGAAATGGAAAGTCTCGCGATTTCCCGGCGCATGGCTACGTCGCCCCTCGCGGAGGGGCGTGAATTGAAATGATGCGGATGCGCGCCTGCCGATCATCCAGCTTGTCGCCCCTCGCGGAGGGGCGTGAATTGAAATACAACAAAACCAGTGGAAACGCGAATATGAAACAGTCGCCCCTCGCGGAGGGGCGTGAATTGAAATTTGTTTGTGTAGTAGCGTTTTATACAATCAGTAGTCGCCCCTCGCGGAGGGGCGTGAATTGAAATAATGCATCCGCTTCCAGTACCCGCCCGTTATCTTGTCGCCCCTCGCGGAGGGGCGTGAATTGAAATACTCCTCTCTCCGTAATAGTTCCCTGTGGGACGCTCGTCGCCCCTCGCGGAGGGGCGTGAATTGAAATGCAGGCAGTACTCCACCGTGTAGGTGTGGCCGTTGTCGCCCCTCGCGGAGGGGCGTGAATTGAAATGGACGGCAAGGGAATCACCACCTTCAAAAAAATTTCGGTCGCCCCTCGCGGAGGGGCGTGAATTGAAATATTCCAAAGCGCCCCCATCTTGTCGCTGATTTCGTCGCCCCTCGCGGAGGGGCGTGAATTGAAATGATGTCGGCAGTGATGCTTCGCGCAAGGTTGCCGTCGCCCCTCGCGGAGGGGCGTGAATTGAAATCGGAACGATGACGTTATTTGCCGCCAGCACTTGCAGTCGCCCCTCGCGGAGGGGCGTGAATTGAAATAGGCTATCTGATGCCGGTGGCTTTATGGGATACCGTCGCCCCTCGCGGAGGGGCGTGAATTGAAATCTTTCCAACCATTTTTGTATAGCCCAGTCGCAATCGTCGCCCCTCGCGGAGGGGCGTGAATTGAAATACTTCGCTTCGCTTCGTTCCTCGTTTCGCAAAGTCGCCCCTCGCGGAGGGGCGTGAATTGAAATTTCGACGTATAGTATTTTTTAATTAACTCTCTAGTCGCCCCTCGCGGAGGGGCGTGAATTGAAATTTCGCCGTCGATGATGCGTTCACGCGCCTTGCGGTCGCCCCTCGCGGAGGGGCGTGAATTGAAATAACATCGGTTTGATAAGTGATGTTCTTCGGGCCGTCGCCCCTCGCGGAGGGGCGTGAATTGAAATGTCGTTCATTTTTTCGCAACCCACCCGCAAAAATGTCGCCCCTCGCGGAGGGGCGTGAATTGAAATTCAGCCAGATAGTCCTTAATCGGCAGGTCGCCGGTCGCCCCTCGCGGAGGGGCGTGAATTGAAATGATTAGAATGCGGCGCACGCGGTATTCGGACAAGTCGCCCCTCGCGGAGGAGCGTGAATTGAAATGAGCAGAACATCGGGCTTGCCGGTTGCGCGGCTGTCGCCCCTCGCGGAGGGGCGTGAATTGAAATTGGTTGATGACCTGTACAGAGACGTTTGCGCTTTGTCGCACCTCGCGGAGGGGCGTGAATTGAAATAACATGAACGACTACAATGTTGGTGCGGACAAGGGCGTCGCCCCTCGCGGAGGGGCGTGAATTGGCGTGCCTGCTGGCTTTCGGGAAAGAAGGTCAGCAGCCGCGTTTTCGTCCTCTGCTTCTGCTGCAAAAAAACTTTCCGCACCCTCTTGACAAAACCGTTGGAATAGGGTATAATAATCAGTGTCGCCGATAAAAGCGATGGAATGACGCGGGGTAGAGCAGCTTGGTAGCTCGTCGGGCTCATAACCCGGAGGTCGTAGGTTCAAGTCCTACCCCCGCAACCATTTGGCTCAATAGCTCAGCTGGCCAGAGCATTCGGTTCATACCCGAAGTGTCATAGGTTCGAATCCTATTTGAGCCACGAACGCCGCAGAGAAATCTGCGGTATTTTTTTGTTTTGGGCGGAATAATAGGACATTGCAAAAGGCGCAAGCAGATGACGCGGGTGAATCTGGAAATAGTATCAGAAATCAGACAAAAAATCCCCCTGCCAAGAAGGAAAACTCCTCGGCAGGGGGCGGTGAAAATCGACGGAGGATTAGTCCTCGTCGTCCTCTTCTTCCGGCAGCTCGGCGTTGTGGTACACGTTCTGCACGTCGTCGTTGTCCTCCAGCATCTCCAGCAGCTTCTGAATCTTCTGGATCGTTTCTTCGTCAGGCAGCGCAACCGTGTTCTGCGGAATCTTGTCCACTTCAGCGGTCAGGAAGGTGACGCCCTGCTTCTCCAGCGCTTCGCGGACGGTGGAGAAGTCGTTCGGCGCGGTGTAGATTTCGTAGGCGTCGTCATCCACCTTCATGTCTTCCGCACCGGCGTCCAGCGCCATCATCATCATTTCTTCTTCGTCCGAACCGGGAGTGCGTTCCACCACCAGAACGCCCTTCTCGTCGAACATGAAGCTGACGGAGCCAGTCGTGCCGAGGTTGCCGCCGTTCTTGGCAAAGCAGTGGCGCACGTCGGAAGCGGTACGGTTGCGGTTGTCGGTGATGGTATCAACGATGACCGCAACGCCGCCGGGCGCATAGCCTTCATAGGTGATCTGCTCGTAGGTCACGTTGGACAGTTCACCGCTCGCCTTTTTGATGGAGCGCTGAATATTGTCATTCGGCATATTGTTGGCTTTCGCCTTGGCAATGATGTCGCGCAGCTTGCCGTTGGATTCGGGGTTTGCGCCGCCATCGCGCACAGCAATCGCGATTTCACGGCCAATCTTGGTGAAAACAGCGCCGCGGGCAGCATCCGCCTTGCCCTTCTTCGCCTGAATATTATGCCACTTGGAATGCCCAGACATCAGAAAATCCCTCCTGAAAAAGTCAGGGAAGCGCCGCAAACCGGCATTTCCCGCGAAATAGTAGCTTGAAAACGCTTTATTATAGCATTTTGGTGCTTGTCACGTCAAGGGTGAGAGCCGTAATTTCACGATTTTTTCGGAAAAAACAGGGCAGAAGCGCGTTCTTCTGCCCTGAAATAGTAGGTTTATTGCACTTCGTACGTCCCGACCTGCTCGGATGTGCCGAAGCCCAGCACTTCGCTTGTCGGGCGGGAGTTGGTCTTGCCGCCGTCGTAAGCGCCAATCTGGTTGAGCTGCTTGCCCATGAAGACCATCACTGCCGTCTGCCCGCCGTCCATGTTGAAGGCGACCTGACAGCCCTTAGCGCGCATCATCTTCGCCAAATAGCTGATGGTAACGCCTGCGGAGCGCTTCAGGCGCCCTTCGCACATGATGGCGACGTAGTGACCGGGTTCGACCATGCCGATGGCGCAGCGCGGATTCTTGTTCTCGTTGTTGGCGTAGGCGCGCTCGGACACTTTGCCGTCCAGCAGCAGATACGGGCCGAAGGAGTACACCGTCTGTACACCCTCGTCGATGAACTCCTGCGCCGTCTTTTCCCAGCTGTGGTAGACTTTAAGGCTGCCGTCAGGCATGAACGCCAGCATGTCCAGATTCGGGAACATGGAGTTCGTTACCTGCTTTTCGGTGTACGGGTCGTCATAGAGAATGTGCCCATCGCGGATGACAACGCCTGTGTGGCGGTTGTTGTTCACGGCGACGCGGTAAGTGTAGTAGTCCGTGTTCATCGCAAAAACGACGTTGTGCTTCTTTGCGGTTTCGGTTGCGTCCACACGCACTTTGCCCATCTTCTCCGGGTCGTTTTGCACCGTGCGGAGCATTTCGCCCGCGTCCAAATCGCCGTACAGATCCGCCTCAAACCACGTCAGCGGCTGGGTTGCGTCGTATTTGCGCTGGATGATGACTTTGCTGGTCTGGCTGACGTAAATCCACAGTCCCTCGTCCTCGGAAGAGTAGAGGTATTCGCCTTCATCGAGGAAACCCTTGGCGTTGAGGGCGGGCATGTGCGCCATGTATGCGGGCACTTCGGTGGGCGCGGGCGTGGCCTCTACGTTGTTTGCCGCCGCATCGTAAGAACCGGGCGCGTCGTAGATGTTTTCGAGGAAGTCGTCTTTGCGGACGTCCTCGCCTACGGTCGTGAACGCCAGACCAAACACGCGGTTGTCGTACTTCGTGCCTGTTTCGGTGACGCTCATGCCGGAGGATGCCTGCGTCTTGTGCAGGGTATAGGCTTCTTCCGCCAGCTCGATGCCGGTCGCGCCATTCATGCTCTTGAGCGGAACCGTCCAGTCAAACGTAATCTGATTTTCGGGGTACAGGTGCAGGTACAGCTTTTTGACCTGCCAAGTGCCGTATGCAATGGTGGACGCGGTGAACTCATCCTCGTTTGCTGCCAATGCAATGCAGTTCTGGGCGGCGTCAGCAATCATCATGTGCTGCTTGTGGCCATACTCGCCATTGGTGTCCTGCGTCACAACGACTTCCGGTTTGTACTGCCGATACAGCCCCACAATCCATTCGTTGACTTTGCCTTTGCCGCCCGCAGATTTATAGGCTGCCTTGAGATTTTTGGCATAGCTGTCCTTGAAATTGCCAATGACCGGATACGTCCGCACGCCCATGTGCCACAGACCATTGAGCAGCTCGGAGGAGCGGGTGGTGTTGGAGCGGGTGAAGTACGCCACAACCACCTTGCGCTGCTGCTCGACGGCGTAGGTGGGAATTGCGCCGCCGAAGAAAATCAGCTCATCATCCGGGTGCGTGGAGAGGAAGAGGATATCCGCCTTCTCCTCCGTCGGCTGCCATACCTGCACCCAGTCAGGCAAATCGCCCTCAGAAAGCACAAACAGGTCGTTGATGCGCAGGGCAGTTTTCTTCTCGCTTGTCACCGCCAAGCGGACATGCTGCGCGGGCTGCGGCAGCGCAACATACGCGTGGAGGAAGCGCGTGTCGCCCGGCACGGCGGTGAACCAGTCCTTGCCGTCGTCGCTGGTCTGGATTTCCCACGATTCAGGCATGTTGCCGAAGCAGACATAAAGCCCGGCAATTGGCTTGCCCTCCGGCGCGGTAATTGCGATCCATGGGGTTTTGATTTTGTTGCTCTCCCAGTAAGAGGTATACTTCTTGTCCGTCATCAGCGTGTATTTCCGCCCGGAACTGCACACCTTGAACTTGCAGTCCTCTGTGATATCATTCGCTTCCGCGGCGAAGGCAACGCTCAGGCTCAGCGCGAGCAGCGTCAGCAGCGCTATCAGCCATTTCTTCATAATCAATGCCATTCCTTTCTATGATACTCCAACCTGAAGAATAGCATAAAAAGAAGGCGATTGTCAACGAAAACCGGCAGAAGAATGGAAAATTTACAACTTCCGTCCGCATTCGCTGTTGACGGAAGGCATGGAGCATGGTACAATGCAGCGTAGGAAGGGGGGAGAAGCATGCAACAGCCGCGCATCTTTTTTGCCGTGGCGCTGCACGAAAAGTACGCGCTGCCGACAGATGCGCTGTATACGCCAATTCAGGCGGGCGCGGCGATTCATCCGCCGCTGGGGCTGATGCGCGACGATACGGGCGAAAATATCAGCGCGAAGAACGGCAGCTACTGCGAACTGACGGTGCTGTACTGGATGGCGCACAATGTTGATGCGGACTGGTACGGCTTGTGCCATTATCGGCGGTACTTCTCCCTCCGCAGGACAGGCTGCCCGCAAAAGCGCATTCTGACGCGCGCGCAGCTGCTGCCCCTGCTTGATACGGCGGATATTTTTTTGCCGAAAAAGCGGCACTACTGGCTGGAAACGAACTTCACGCAGTATGCCCATGCGCACCACGAGGAGGATTTGTGGAAGGCGCGGGCGGCGCTTGCGCGGCTGCATCCGGGGCAGGAGCGCGTGTTTGACCGCGTGATGGCGCGCCGATCCGGGCATCGGTTCAACCTGATGCTGATGCGCCGGGACGCGCTGCAAAGCTATGCATCGTGGCTCTTCCCCCTGCTGGACGCGGCAGAAATTGATACGACGGGCTACAGCGCGCGGGATAAGCGGGTGCATGGTTTTCTGGCGGAGCGACTGCTGGACGTGTGGCTGGCACAGCAGGATTACCGCGTGAAAGAACTGCCGGTGGCGCATCTGGAACGGCAGCACTGGGGATGGAAGATTGCAGCGTTCCTGCTGCGGAAAATGGGCATCAAAAACGACCGAACGGCGCGGTGAAGCGGGTTCGGTCGTTTTGCTGAAAGAATATATTTTCGTAGCATTCTTGACAAACGATTAACGAATGATATAATAATATTATCATAAGCATGCAAACTGTATGCGGAAAGAAGGATTGGTTATGAAAAGAAGAGCACTTTCAACGCTGATGGCGCTGTCCCTGTTCTGCGCGGGTGGGGCAGCAATGGCAGACGGCGCGTATACGCCCGGAACTTACACGGTTTCTGCGGACGGCAACAACGGCGCAATTACCCTGCGTGTTGAAATGACGGCGGATGCGATTGCGGATATCAAAGTCGTGTCACAGAGCGAAACGGCAGGCTTGGGTGATGTTGCCATCGACAAGATGATTGAGGCTATCCTTGTGGCGGGCAATACCGACGTTGATACGGTCAGTCAGGCGACCGTATCCAGCGAAGCAGTGATTGCGGCAGTGAATGCGGCGCTATCTCGCGCGGAAAAGGGTGAAGTGGACACCGTGGCATCTCCCGTGGCAGAAGCGGTGACGGAAGAAACGTTTGCCGACCAGTGCAAGGCGGCGGGCATCGACTTCACCTACGAAGACCCGAATGCGTCAATTTACGATTTCCAGACGACGGATGCGGCTGTGGACGTTATTACGCACGCGTCCGGCAAGGCGAAGTATGTGGATGAAACGGACGGCCCGTGCATCCGTACCCCGCTGGATCTGGCGGCGCGCTCGGCAGTGAAGGTCAAGGTCTACTATTGGATTGCGGATGAAAATGGCGTTTCGACGCTGGAGGAAGCCGCGAAGCTCGAAAATGCGCAGTATGTCAGCGTACCGTTCCCGAATGACGGCGGCAAGTACGCCATCAAGCTGCAAAGCAATGGCTTGGGCACGAATACGGTTGTGACCATTGACGAGAACAACGAGCCGACGGTTGCTATTTTCGGCTTGAAGTACACGGTGGATGAGAACGGCACAGATGTTTACACGTCCTGCGCGGTGATGGCGGAAACGGCGACGTACCGCAACCTGATTGCGGGCAGCCCCATTGTCATCTCCTACTATGAATACAATCCCTTTACGGAGAAGAAAATCGGCATTGGCGCACGCAATGCGGGCGCGCGCGTGCAGTGCGAACTGGATCAGCAGCGCAGTATGCTGACGACGATTCCTGCCGAGGGCGAAACGGCGCAGAAAATCAGCGTTGCGGACTATCTTGCGATGGACGAAGACGCACGGAATGCGATTCAGATTAAGTATATCACGATGGTTGCAAAGGTAGTTGCCTTGTACTCCATCGGTTGATACCCAAATAGCAAAGGGCTGCCATGCACAATCTGCACGGCAGCCCTTTTTACAATGGCACTTTTCCAAAGCCCAACACGCGGGCATTGCCTGAGAGTAGTACCAGTTCAATCGCGCGAAAGGGAGTCCAGAGGGTCGAAGACCCTTTGGCAGGGTCAAGGG
>ENA-OPRV01001094-OPRV01001094.1-human-gut-metagenome-genome-assembly--contig:-NODE-1094-length-15305-cov-3.580131_pt1 | contig 15305 bp, 9 predicted proteins | sample MGYA00241896_ERZ501886 | MGnify/ENA primary metagenome ERZ501886 (study PRJEB25962, sample SAMEA2042452) | human gut metagenome | biome: human gut; feature: human-associated habitat; material: faeces... | reverse complement strand
CGTCGGCGACTCTTTGGTCACCAGGCCCAGCCGTCCGTAGGGCAGCAGGCCCGACTTGACCAGCGCCTGGAAGCCGTTGCAGATGCCCAGAATCAGGCCGCCCCGGTCGAGCAGACGATGTATTTCCTCCGAAATATCCTTGTTGTTCAGCACATTGGCAATGAATTTACCGCTGCCGTCCGGCTCGTCGCCCGCCGAGAAGCCGCCGCAGAGCACGAAGATATGGCACGCAGCGATCGCCTCCTTCATCCGGCGGATCGAGTCGAAAATAGCCTCCGCCGTCAGGTTGCAGAACACCTCGCTGCGCACTTCGGCACCCGCCCGGCGGAAGGCCTTCGCGGTGTCGTAGTCGCAGTTGCTGCCCGGGAATACGGGGATGAAAACCACCGGACGCTCGACCGCCTCGCCCGGATAGGTGAAGCTGCGGAGAGCCGGCATCGCCTCCATGACCGGCGCATGGTTGATTCCCTTATCGGGATAAACCGTCGCAAAGCGTTCGGTATTGGCCCGGTAAAGCTCTTCGAGCGGCATTTTTTCGCCGTTGATCGTGAGCGATTCCTCCGCCTCGGTATGTCCCAGCAACTCGGCGGCCGGGAAATCGAGCGGCTCGGTGCTCTCCACCACGATCGAACCGTAAGAGTTGTCGAACAACGTCGCTTCATCCACCTCGACATCGGCACCGATGCCGTTGCCGAAAGACATCTTGGCCAGCGCTTCCGCCACACCGCCGAAGCCGACGGCATAGCCCGAAACGATCTTGCCGGACTCGATAGCCGAACTTACGAAATCGAAATTCCGCTTCAACGCCCCGGTATCGGGCATATGGTTTTCGAGCGGGGTATGACGCACTAGGTAAATCGAATGGCCCGCCTTCTTGAAATCGGTCGAGATGACGCGTCCGGCATCGACAGTCGTAATACCGAAGGCCATCAGCATAGGCGGGACGTTGATCTGCTCGAAGGTACCGCTCATCGAGTCCTTGCCGCCGATCGAGGGCAGTCCCAGCTCGACCTGCATCTTCAGGGCACCGAGCAGCGCCCCGAGCGGCTTGCCCCACGTACGGGGCGACTTGGTCATGCGCTCGAAATACTCCTGATAGGAATAGCGCATCTTATCGTAGCGGGCACCCGCCGCCACGACTTTGGCCGCAGCGTCCACGACGGCATAGGCCGCACCGTGGTAGGGACTCCACGACGCCAGGAAAGGGTTGTAGCCGAAGGCCATAATGCTGGCCGTATCGGTATATCCGTCCGTCGGCAACTTCTGCACCGACACTTGTGTTTCCGAACGTTGCGTACGACCGCCGAAAGGCAGCAGCACGGTCGAAGCGCCGATCGTAGAATCGAACATCTCGATCAGCCCCTTCTGCGAGAGGACATTGTCGTCCGCCAGGTTCGCAAGCATCTTTTCGCGCAGCGTACCGCCCTTCACCTCGCGGCGGAAAGGATCGCGTTCCTCGACCGCACCGATCGCGGCCTGGGCATAGTGCTTGGCCCCTGCGCTGTCGATGAACTCGCGCGAAAGATCGACCACTAATTTGCCCTTGTTGTACATCCGCATACGGCGCGAGTCCGTCACGTCCGCCACATGGGTCACTTCGATATTCTCCTCGGCGCAGTAGCGCTTGAACTCCTCTTCGGCACTCGCTTCGATCACAACGGCCATACGCTCCTGCGACTCGCTGATCGCCAGCTCCGTCGCATTCAGACCGCTGTACTTGGTCGGCACGCGATCGAGGTAAATATCCAGGCCGTCGGTCAGCTCGCCGATGGCTACGCTCACACCGCCCGCACCGAAGTCGTTCGACTTCTTGATCAGGCGCGTCACTTCCGGACGGCGGAACAACCGCTCCAGCTTGCGCTCTTCGGGGGCGTTGCCCTTCTGCACCTCACTGCCGCACATTTCGAGCGACTTGTCGGTATGCTCTTTCGACGAACCCGTCGCACCGCCGACACCGTCGCGGCCCGTGCGGCCGCCGAGCAGCAGGACCACATCGCCCGGCACGGGGGACTCCCGGCGCACGTTTTCGGCTTTCACGGCACCGACCACGGCACCGACCTCCAGGCGTTTGGCCACATAGTCGGGATGATACACCTCGCGGACGTGGGTCGTGGCCAGTCCGATCTGATTGCCGTAGCTCGAATAACCGGCAGCGGCCTTGAGGCTGATGACGCGCTGGGGCAATTTGCCGGGCAGCGTTTCGCTTACGGGTTGATAGATATTTCCCGCACCCGTCACACGCATCGCCTGATAGACGTAGCTGCGACCCGACAACGGATCGCGGATGGCACCGCCCAGGCAGGTCGAAGCTCCGCCGAAAGGTTCGATCTCGGTCGGGTGGTTATGGGTTTCGTTCTTGAATTGCAGGAGCCATTTCTCGGTCCGGTCATCGACGTCCACATCGACGAAAACGCTGCATGCGTTGTTCTCCTCGCTCACCTCCAGGTCGTCGAGCAGTCCCTTGCTGCGCAGGTAACGGGCACCGATGGTCGCCAGGTCCATCAAGCAGACGCTCTTGCCCTCGCGCCCCAGTTCGCGGCGGATTTTCAGGTAAAGCGCCAGCGTGCCTTCGATCTCGTCTTTCACGAACGACTCCTCGACCGTAATGTTCTCCAGCTCGGTCGTGAAGGTCGTATGACGGCAATGGTCGCTCCAGTACGTATCGAGAATCCGCAGCTCGGTTTCGAACGGATCGCGACCCTCTCTCCGGAAATATTCGACCACTTCGCGCAGGTCGTCGGCATTCATCGCCAGACCGTTCTTCTTGCAGTAGGCATCGAGTTCCGCATCTTCCATCTCCCGGAACCCGTCCAATACCGGCACCGGTTTCACGGGGGCGCTTTCCAAATCGTCCAGGACCCGCAAATCCTTCTCGCGCGACTCCACGGCATTGATATAATAGCGACGAATACGCTCCATCGTCTCCTTGGGAAGTTTCGAAGGGAAGATCAGCAGCTTCGAACTCTTGATCTTCACCTCGGCCGAAGGATCGATCAACCGCACGCAGTCCACGGCCGAAGCCGCTCGCTGGTCGAACTGTCCGGGCAGGCACTCCACAGCCAGAAAGCTGTTGCCGCCCAGATCGCACGAATCCGTCACGGCATCGGTAACCACCTCGCCGAAGACCCTGTAACGGCTCTTCTCCAGCAATTCGTCCGAAAAACCGAACAGGTCGTACACGTTCAGCAGCCGCAGGCCGTCGAGCGAAAGATTCAGGTTGGCATTCAGGTCGCGGAGCAGGCTCTCGGCCTCGACCCGGAATTCGGGGTATTTCTCAACGAAAATACGGTAACTCTTCATTATCTTATTTTTGACTTTATTTCACAAATCTGTCGGCCCACTTGGCGGCATACTCCTCGCCGGTCACACCGACGAAAGTCACGTGTCCCATCTTGCGCTTGGGCTTGGAAACGGTCTTGCCGTAAATATGGACATACACACCGGGGCGATTCTCCCGGGCAAGCGCCTCGGCCCGCTCCAGATCCTGTCCCAGGATGTTTTTCATCACGGTAGGGGCCTTCAGCTGCGGCTCTTCGAGGGGCATATCGAGCAGGTAACGGCACAGCTCCCGGAACTGATTGGTCGTCGAACCCTCGATGGTCCAGTGTCCGCTGTTGTGCGGGCGCGGCGCCATTTCGTTGAAATAGACCTCGTCTCCCTTCACGAAATATTCGATAGCCAGAATCCCCCGGTAACCGCAGTCGCGCATGAAACGCTTGCTCTGGGACACCATCCGCTCCCGCACCTGGTCCGGCATCTCCGCCGGCACGATGCACAGATCCAGAATACCGTCCTTGTGGATATTCCGCCCTACCGGGAAGCAGATCACGCGCTCTCCGTCCGACACCAGCACCACGCTGGCCTCGAAATCGAACGGGACGAACTCCTCCAGAATGCAGGGCACCGCGAGCAGTTCGCGGGCTTTCGCAAGGTCGGCCTCGCCGCGAAGCACCGCCTGACCGTGTCCGTCGTAGCCCAGCGTACGGGTCTTGAGCACGCACGGATAACCGATTCGCGCAATGGCCCGATGCAGCGACTCCTCGTCATCGACAGCCATGAAAGCGGGCGTCTTCAATCCATGATCGCAGGCATTGCTCTTCTCCCGCAGGCGATCCTGCGAGTCGAACAGAGGCCTGAACCCTTGTTTGATATTGTATTTTTGCTCGAGAGCCACCAGCAGATCGCCCGGCACGTTCTCGAACTCGTAGGTCACCACGTCGCTGCGGCGGCAAAGCTCTTCGAGCGCCGCCGGATCGTCGAACCGGCCCACGATCCGCTCGTCGCTGATCTTAAACGCCGGAGCATCCTCCGCCGGATCGAGGCAGATCGTCCGCGCACCCAGCAGATGCGCCTGCTCGATGATCATCAGCCCCAACTGGCCGCCACCGATAATTCCGATCGTCTTCACCGCACTCATCGGTCTAAAGTTCCGCTTTAAGTACATCCTCAGTCTGTTTTGCACGGAACATCTCCAGACGGGCCGCCAGCGCCTCGTCCTTCAACGCCAGGATCGACACGGCGATCAGGGCCGCATTCTTCGCCCCGTTGATCGCTACGGTCGCAACCGGCACGCCGCCGGGCATCTGCACGATCGAAAGCAAGGAATCCAGCCCGTTCAGGGCTCGAGATTTGACCGGCACACCGATCACCGGAAGTGCGGTCATACTGGCCACCATGCCGGGCAGGTGCGCGGCGCCTCCGGCTCCGGCGATGATTACCTCCAGTCCGCGCGACTTGGCCGTTTTGGCATACTCCACCAGCAGGTCGGGGGTGCGGTGGGCGCTCACCACCCGCTTCTCGAACTCCACACCGAATTGCGCGAGCGTCGCCGCAGCGTCGGACATAACGTCCCAGTCGCTGATCGAACCCATGATTACTCCAACTTTCATAGTAAGAAACGTACTAAATCAACCAAAAAAGAGCCGCTACGACAGAATTCGTCATAGCGGCAAGATTATATTGCTGCGGGAAGCCGATTCGTGCCCTCCTGCATAGTTCCGTCGATAAAATCCGATGCAGGAACGACACTGCACGCTCCGGCCGCACATCGAGCCGACAGCATCTGCTGTCGCTTTCGCCGGGTATGGTGCATCTGAATCCTTTCCATCGTTTCGGAAGCCGTAGCCGCCGACGGACCTGCGGCCCATCGCCTTTTACTCGCACAAAAGTACGAATAATTTCAACGACAACCTAACAATCCCGACAGTTTTATTTCGACATTGTATCGACAAAATCCGCTACCGGATTTTCGCCTCGCAATAAGCGCAGCGGCAGGTGTCTCCCGCTTTGACAAAAAGCGGATCGACATCCTCCGTAGCCGAAATACACCGGGAGTTGGGGCATTTCATACTCCGGTCTATGAACATCCCCTCGGCCAGGTCGGGGACTGCGGCGAGCTTCTCGCCTTCGGCCCATTTCAGCAACGTATAGATCAGAGCCATGCGCACGAACTTACCGTTCTCGACCTGCCGGAAATAGGCTGCCCGGGGATCGTTGTCCACCGCACGCGTGATTTCGTTCACGCGGGGCAGCGGATGCAGCACGATCATATCCGACTTGGCCGTGCGGAGTTTCGACGGATCCAGCACGAAACTGTCCTTCACGCGGTTGAACTCCTCTTCGTCGAGGAAACGCTCCTTCTGCACGCGGGTCATGTAGAGAATGTCCAACTCGGGCATCACCTCCTCCATCGTCGATACCTCGCGGAATTCCACCCCTTCGGTCTGGGTTTCGATCTCATGAAGCATATACTCGGGCAACCGCAGCTCGTCGGGGGCGATCAGCACCACCCGAATCCCTTCGTAGCGCGACATCGCCTTGATAAGCGAATGCACCGTGCGGCCGAATTTCAGATCGCCGCAGAGACCGATCGTGATATTGTCAAGTCTGCCTTTCAGGGAACGGATAGTTAAAAGATCAGTTAATGTCTGAGTAGGATGTTGATGACCACCGTCGCCGGCGTTAATAACAGGAATAGAAGAAGCCATAGAAGCTACTAACGGAGCACCTTCTTTCGGGTGACGCATAGCACAGATGTCAGCGTAACAGGATACAACGCGGATTGTATCGGCAACACTTTCACCCTTTGAAGCGGAACTGGAATCAGCTGATGAAAAACCAAGAACTTTACCGCCAAGGTTCATCATAGCAGCTTCAAAGCTGAGACGGGTACGGGTGCTTGGTTCATAAAATAAAGTTGCAAGTCTCTTGTCGTCACAGACATGTGCGTATTTATCAGGGTGTTTCTCAATATCGCTGGCCAAGTCAAGAAGAGTATTTAACTCATCAACAGACAGATCCAGCGGACTCATTAAGTGTCTCATTTCATACCTCCATATTTTACTGGTTCAGGAATTTTTATTTAATCCTTCATAACATCATATAATAATCAGGTGCTTTTTTCAAGAGAGTTTTCCAAGTATTTTCTCAAAAAAAAGTCCGGCTCCGAACCAGAGGGGAGCGTAGTCTGGTCTTATCAGTCCCCGGTAATTCAGAGGAGTGTTGCTGTAGTCCCAGGGACACATATGAAAACAGCGCAAAAGAGCACCGCTGATAAATTCCACGAAGAAAAATCCGACAGTATAAATGCAGCCGCGGACAAAAAGCGGGACAGCAGAAAGTTTACCGGAGAGCGGGCGGATGATGGCACCGCATCCGTAAATGGGAAACATTAAAAGGGAAGTTTTTCCTGTCATGGTAAGTTCTCCTGAAAGGATGGAATGCAGTCCGGTCCAGAGGATTTCCATGCACCAGCCCGTCAGACCGCAGAGAATGAAAGCTTTTTTCATAGGTAACGCTCCTGTATAAATTTCTATGATTCTAGTATTGCCTGCCTTGAAAAAAACATACACGTAGGATATAATGAGAACACGTTATTACACTATAGCAATGAGGTGCCTTATGCGCAAAAGGAACGTGTGGAGGGGATCTCATGGAAATAAGAGGAGTTTATTATGAATTATCAGGAAAGCCGGGAGTACATAGACAAAATCACCCGGGAAATTCCCAGTGTCCTGGGACTGGATCATATGCGTGAGCTGATGAAACGTCTTGGAAATCCACAGGATGATCTGAAATATGTGCATATAGCCGGTACCAATGGCAAGGGTTCTGTCATTGCTTTTTTGTATTCTGTTTTATCCGGTGCGGGATATCGCATTGGAAGATATGTTTCGCCTACCCTGTATTCCTATAGAGGCAGGATGGAAGTTTCGGGAAGCAGGATCAGCAGAGAGGACTTTGCTGCTTATATTACACAGGTGTCTGATGTTATTGCTGCTATGACAAAGGATGGTTATCCCCATCCCACTGCATTTGAAATAGAGACTGCGGTGGCATTTCTGTTCTTTAAAAAAGAGAATTGTGATCTCGTTTTGCTGGAAGTGGGAATGGGCGGAAATCTGGACGCCACAAATATTATTAAGAATACGCTGCTGGCAGTGCTGGCATCGATCAGTATGGATCATATGTCTTTTCTTGGAAATACTCTGGCACAGATCGCAGAGAAGAAAGCCGGGATCATCAAAGACGGCTGCAGAGTGGTGACTGCCAGACAGAAGCCGGAAGCAATGCAGGTGATCGAGAGGATCAGCAGAGAACACGGTGCAAAATGTACCATAGCAGATGCTTCTGAGGCAGAGGTGCTAAAGGAAAGCTGCTTTGGACAGACAATCCGGTACAGGGGTGAAGAGTATGAGATTCCGCTGGCAGGTGTTTATCAGAAGGAAAATGCAGTAGTTGCACTGAATGCTTTAAAAGTATTGGATGAGCTGGGCTTTCCCACTGCTGCGGAGCAGAAAAAAGAAGGGCTTCGCACAGTAAACTGGAACGGACGGTTTACAGTTATCTGTAAAAAACCGCTGTTTGTGGTAGACGGGGCTCATAATCCTGCTGCTGCGGATATGATGGCAGCTTCAATAGAGCATTATTTTAAGGGAAAACGGATCATCTATATTATGGGAGTGTTTGCAGATAAGGATTACAGAAGTGTGATTCAGAAAACTGCGCACTTTGCAGACCGGATACTCACAATCCAGACTCCGGATAATGTAAGGGCACTGCCTGCCGGAGAACTGGCGAAGACTGTCAGTGAATATAATCCCAATGTACAGGCAATGGATACGATTAAAGATGCAGTGGAGGAGGCTTTTTCACTTGCCGGGGAACAGGATGTGATCATTGCCTTTGGCTCTCTTTCCTTTATCGGAGAGATGACTGATATTGTAGAGAATTTGTGAAAGTAAAAAGGTACAACATAAATGATAGATTTACAGGAATGCAGAAATGAAATAGATAAGATCGACAGCGATATCATACGTCTTTTTGAACAGAGAATGAAGGTGTGTGAGGATGTTGCAGAATATAAGATACGAACAGGAAAGAAGGTTCTGGATCCGGAAAGAGAGAGACAGAAGCTGGAGGTCCTGAGAGGTAAGGCACATGGAGAATTTAATCAGCTTGGTGCGCAGGAGCTTTTTCAGCAGATCATGGCGATCAGCCGTAAGAGACAGTATCAGCTTCTCACAGAGCATGGAATCGAGGACGATGAGAAACTGGAAATGGTAGATGCACTTCCGCTGAAAGATGTAAGAGTTGTCTTTCAGGGTGTAGAAGGTGCATACAGTTATGCTGCAATGAGGGAATATTTCCAGGACGATATTGAGAGCTTTCATGTAAAAACCTGGCGTGATGCAATGGAAGCAGTTGTGGAGGGAAGAGCAGACTATGCGGTACTTCCCATTGAGAATACAACTGCCGGTATTGTTGCTGATATTTATGATCTTCTTACAGAGTATGAGCTTAGCATTGTAGGAGAACAGATCATCCGTCCGGAGCATGTACTTCTGGGACTGCCGGATGCTGAACTGGAGGATATCAGACAGGTATGTTCTCATCCTCAGGCACTTTCCCAGTGTGGAAAATATCTGGAATCTCATCCGGGCTGGAAGAAGAAAGAGATGGAAAATACTGCCGGTTCTGCCAAGAAGATAAAAGAAGACAATGACAAGACGCAGGCAGCTATTGCCAGCAGACAGGCAGGAGAGCTTTACGGACTGAAGATCCTGGCTGAGAATATCTGCTATAACGGACAGAATGCCACACGTTTTGTGATCGTGAGTAAGAAACCAATCTATGTGAAGGATGCACATAAGATCAGTATTTTCTTTGAACTGCATCATGAGAGCGGAACTCTTTACAATATGCTGTCTCACATTATTTATAATGGACTGAATATGACGAAGATAGAATCCCGCCCGATCACAGGGAAGAACTGGCAGTACCGTTTTTTTGTTGATTTTGAAGGGAATTTAAAGGACAGTGCAGTGAAGAATGCCCTGAGAGGGATTGAAGCAGAAGCTGACAGAATGAGAATTTTGGGAAATTATTAAAAATCATTTCCATAATGCCAGAGCGTGTTTGAAAAATCATTTCCACAATCTGCACGTCCCACTTTGTGGCATATTTTGCGTAAAGCATTTTTCAAACACACTCTGGTACATCGTCTTCGAAATAATTATACCACTCACAGCAGAACAATAAGATAAAACAACAAGGTAAGAAGGAAGTAATAAAAATGGCTAGATTAAATGAATGCATCTTATACCGTAACTTTGAACATGGAGAAATCCTTGATAGAATGGCAGAACTGATGAATGCCTGGGAACAGAACGCACCTGATCTGAAAGAAAAGGAAGGGCTGTTCTTTGAGTGTGCCAACGGACTGGTGGAAACTGCCGGCGCTTATGGATTTTCCGGAAATTTATGGCACTGTTATCTGACATTTCTTCTGGTAAATAATGAAAATGCATTCAGTACAGCCTGTGAGATCAGAGGGGCTGTCAACGGAAGTATTAATGAACTGGCACTGAATGATTTCGGTGTGTTTAAAGAACTGTATGATTTTGACCTGACTGTACTGGATGAGGCATTTGGAATTTCCTGCTGTAAGGTTCTCGGTGATTATACCAACACCGGAAGTAACAGCAAGATGTTTAATTTCCGTATCAGAGACCGTATCTGTGATCTGAGCAAAACGCTGGCAGCAGCGGAGTCCACAGAGGAATTCATGAAGGATATGGTACAGTTTTATAAGGATTTTGGTGTGGGTAAGCTGGGATTACATAAGGCTTTTCGTGTAGGCCATGATGAGAATGATAATGTGGAGATCCAGCCGATCACAAGGATCGCTCATGTGAAACTGGAAGACCTGGTCGGATATGAAATCCCGAAGCAGAAACTGATCGAGAATACAGAAGCTTTCGTAAGAGGTAGAAAGGCAAACAACTGTCTGCTTTTTGGTGATGCGGGTACAGGTAAATCCTCAAGTATCAAGGGAATCCTGAACCGTTATTATGATGAGGGACTTCGTATTATCGAGGTGTATAAGCATCAGTTTCAGGATCTGAATGATGTGATCGCCCAGATCAAGAACAGAAACTATAAATTCATTATCTATATGGATGATCTGTCATTCGAGGAATTTGAAATCGAATATAAATATCTGAAGGCAGTGATCGAGGGTGGTCTGGAGAAGAAGCCGGACAATATCCTGATCTATGCAACAAGTAACAGAAGACATCTGGTAAGAGAGAAATCCAGTGACAAGCTGGAGATCATGGATGATGACGATCTGCATTCCTCCGATACAGTGCAGGAGAAGCTTTCACTGGTTTATCGTTTTGGTGTCCGTATTTATTATGGTGCACCGAGCAAAAAAGAATTCCAGACAATTGTGAAAGCTCTCGCAGAGAGAAACGGAATTACCATGCCGGAGGACGAACTGCTTCTGGAAGCAAATAAGTGGGAGCTTTCCCATGGAGGACTTACAGGACGAACTGCACAGCAGTTTATCGACCATCTGCTGGGTGTGGAGAAGGAATAAAAAAGCAAATAGATGAATGGTAAAGGGGGAACGCATATGGCAGTCATGACATTTGCAGCCATTGACATCGGATCTTATGAAGTCAGCATGAAGATCTTTGAGATGTCAAAAAGAATTGGTTTTCGTGAACTGAATGATGTCAGATACAGTCTGGAAATCGGAAAGGGTGTCTATTCTGACGGAAAGATCGATTCAGAAATGCTGAATGTTTTATGTGAGGTGCTGAACGACTTTAAGAGGCTGATGCAGGACTTTGGGGTGGAAGAGTATCGTGCCTGTGGTACCAGTGCATTCAGAGAACTTGTGAATCCGCTGCTGATCATTGAACAGATCTATCAGCGTACAGGAATGAAAATTGAAATATTAAGCAGTGCAGAACAGCATTTCCTTGGGTACAAATCAATTGCTGCTATAGAAAAGGGATTCAAAAAGATGATCCAGAAAGGCACCGCAATCCTGGATGTGGGTGGCGGAAGCCTTCAGGTTTCCCTTTTTGACAAGGATGCTCTGGTCACTACCCAGGGACTTAAAATGGGAAGTTTAAGAATCCGCCAGCGTCTGCAGGAACTGGAGAAAACAACCATTCATTATGACAAGCTGGTTGAGGAATTTATCCGAAATGACCTGATGAGCTTTCAGCGTCTGTATCTGAAGGATAAGGATATCAGGAATGTGATCCTGATGGGAGATTTTATTACAGATATGATCTTCCAGGAGGAAATGGAAGACAGGATCATTACAAGGGAAGAATTTATGAAACGCTATGAGGATACAGTTGGAAAATCTGTTGACCTGCTGGCACAGGAGATGGAGATTGATCCGGAATATGCATCCCTTGTTGTGCCGACCATGGTAGTGTGCAGAAATTTTATTGATATTTTCAATGCAGAGTCTCTCTGGGCACCAGGTGTTTCCCTGCTGGATGGAATTGCCTATGATTTTGCAGAGAAGAAAAAATTTCTCAAAAGTGTCCACAATTTTGAGAATGATATTCTGGTTACTTCGAAGAACATTGCGAAACGCTATTCCAGCAGTAAGAGCCATATCCAGGGAACTATGAATCTTTGCCTGAATATCTTTGATAGTATGAAGAAGGTTCATGGTATGGGAACAAGAGAGCGTCTGTTACTGCAGATCGCAGCACTGCTTCATGATTGTGGCAAATATATCAGCATGGAAAAGGTTTCCGAGTGTTCCTATCAGATTATTATGTCTACAGATATTATTGGTCTGTCCTCTATGGAGCGCCAGATGATCGCATGTGCGGTCAGATTCAATAATTCTGCGTTTGTTTATTACGATGAACTTTACAGTATGGGAATCGCTATAGACAGAGAGAGCTATATCAAGGTGGTAAAGATGACTGCAATCCTTCGTCTGGCGAATGCCATGGACAGAAGTCATTATCAGAAAGTAAAAGGAATCAAAGCAGTGCTCAAAGACAGAGAACTGCAGATGATCGTGGATTCTGCACAGGACATTTCCCTGGAACTGGGACTGCTGAAAGATAAAGAGGCATTTTTTGAAGAAGTATTTGGCATTCGTCTGGTTCTCAGACGCAAGGGCAGAGCGTAAAGGAGGATGAACTTATGGACTTTGAAAAATTTGAAAAGAAAGAATATTTCGTGAATCGCGAGCTGAGCTGGCTCAAATTTGATGAGCGTGTTCTGAGTGAAGCAAGAGATAAAAATCTTCCTTTGTTTGACAGACTGAAGTTCTTAAGCATTACCGCATCCAATCTGGATGAATTCTTTATGGTGCGTGTGGCGTCTCTTAAGGATCAGGTACATGCAGGATATCATAAAACAGACATTGCAGGAATGACAGCTAAAGAACAGTTGAAAGAAATCAGTGTCCGTACCCATGAACTGGTTCATGTACAGTATAATACACTGAACCGTTCTCTGATCCCTGCGCTTGAGAAAGCCGGAATGCACCTGGTGGCAGCCCATGAGAATCTTACAGAAGCACAGAGTGCATTTGTAGACAGATACTTTGAGGATAATGTATATCCGGTACTTACACCGATGGCGATGGATTCTTCCAGACCGTTTCCGCTGATCAGAAACAAGACATTAAATATCGGTGCGCTGATCTCCAAGAAGGAGAAGAGTGATAAACTCAACAAAAAGGATAAAACAGGAGAACTTCTGTTTGCTACAGTGCAGGTTCCGTCTGTGCTTCCAAGGGTGGTGCAGATTCCGTCAAAGAAGGATGGAGATACCACAGTGATCCTGCTGGAAGAGATTATTGAAAGAAATATTGACAAACTTTTCCTGAGTTATGATGTGATATGTGCCCATCCTTACCGTATTATGCGTAATGCGGATCTTACCATCGATGAAGATGAGGCAGAGGATCTGCTGGTGGAGATCCAGCGTCAGTTAAAGAAACGTCAGTGGGGTGAGGTTATCCGTCTGGAAGTAGAGGATAAGATGGATGAACGCCTGCTGAAGATTCTGAAAACGGAATTTGACATCAAAGAGGCAGACATTTTTGAGATAAACGGACCTCTGGATCTTACCATGCTTATGAAAGTATATGGCGCGGATGGCTTTGATGCTTACAAGACACCGAGATATCAGCCGGCACCTGTACCGGAATTTCAGAATGAGAAGGATATTTTCCAGGTGATACGTGAGGGCGATGTATTCCTGCATCATCCTTATATGAGTTTCGATCCTGTTGTAAATTTCGTGCGTCAGTCAGCAAAAGATCCGGATGTTCTGGCTATTAAACAGACTCTGTATCGCGTCAGCGGCAATTCACCGATCATTGCTGCCCTTGCGCAGGCAGCAGAAAACGGCAAACAGGTTTCCGTGCTGGTAGAGCTGAAAGCACGTTTTGATGAAGAAAATAATATTGTATGGGCGAAGAAGCTGGAGAAGGCAGGATGTCATGTAATTTATGGTCTGGTAGGCCTTAAGACACACAGCAAGATCACACTGGTTGTGCGCAGGGAAGAGACAGGAATCCGCCGTTATGTGCATCTGGCAACCGGAAACTACAATGATTCCACTGCCAAACTCTATACAGACTGCGGTATCTTTACCTGCGATGAACGTTTCGGTGAAGATGCAACAGCAGTATTTAACATGCTCTCCGGATATTCTGAACCGAAAAGCTGGAATAAGCTGATCGTAGCACCAATCTGGATGAAGGACAGGTTCTTAAGCCTGATTGAACGTGAGGCAGAGAATGCGAAGAAAGGACTTCCGGCGTTAATCCGCGCAAAGATGAATTCTCTCTGTGATCCGAAGATTATTGCTGGATTGTATTATGCATCTTCCTGCGGAGTTCAGGTGGAGCTTCTGGTAAGGGGTATCTGTTGTCTGAAAGTAGGAGTGCCGGGAATCAGTGAGAATATTCATGTCCGTTCTATTGTAGGGGAATTTCTGGAGCATAGCCGTATTTTCTATTTTGAAAACGGCGGAAACCCGGAAATCTATATGGGAAGTGCGGACTGGATGCCGCGTAACCTTGACCGCAGGGTAGAGATTGTTTTCCCTGTGGAAGATGAGAAGATTAAGAAAGAGCTGGAGCATGTACTTGATCTGGAGTTTAAGGATAATGTAAAAGCTCATATCCTGCAACCGGATGGAACTTATGTGAAGCCGGATAAACGAGGCAAAGCCCAGATTAACTCTCAGATGGAATTCTGTATTGAGGCAACTGAGAAAGCAGCACTTCATAAACACGAAGAAAAGAAATCCCGCGTATTCATTCCGGCAGAGCCTGCGGAGGATATAGAGGAATAAGAAACAGTCAGAAACAGAAATAAATAACTGGGAAATGCCATGGAAAGCGGTGGAGCTGCCATGGCATTTCTTCTCTGAAACAAAAAATACCCCCCCTTTTGTGGCAAAAGCCATAAATACAGGGCTTTTTGAACGAAAAATTCGAGAAAAATAAAAAAATTGAAATTTTTTTAAAAAAGTACTTGCATTTTAGAAAAAGATGGTGTATATTAAACGAGTCGACAGCGAAGAGCAAACGACAGATAAACAAATGGCCAGTTGGTCAAGGGGTTAAGACGTCGCCCTCTCACGGCGAAAACACGGGTTCGATTCCCGTACTGGCTGCTACAAAATAGTGAGAATTTAACCAGAGCTTAGGCTCTGGTTATTTTTTTATCAGGGATTTCTCCTGACATGTTGTATGTCTTCGCAGACAAAAATGATTCACGAACCTGGAGCTTTCATCTGACAATAGAGGAGTAATACTTGGAAAGGAAGAACGATATGGTCACTGATGAAGAACTTTATGGGCAATATCTGTGCGGTGATGAGACAGGACTTGAGCTATTGATAAAAAAATACGGCGACCCGCTGACCTTATACATCGATGGTTATCTGCATGACGTCCATGAAGCGGAGGATTTAATGATGGAAACCTTTTCCTGGTTGTTTACGAAAAAGCCCCG